>Ga0228623_1000516_pt1 | contig 15354 bp, 20 predicted proteins | sample 28DmetaG_FD_182856 | JGI IMG/M metagenome (GOLD analysis project Ga0228623, IMG submission 182856) | Seawater microbial communities from Monterey Bay, California, United States - 28D | ecosystem: Environmental > Aquatic > Marine > Coastal | place: USA: California | collected 2016-10-04 | reverse complement strand
GTAATGATTGCCTTCTAAGTATTCGCACCAGAAGTACCCCGGAGGTGTACTAGTACAATCACCTTGCTTTAATGTTTTTATAGTTGTACATACACCCATACCTATAAGATTGTATATAGGACGTATTACGTATTCACCTGTGCTGGGTATTCTTACACCACCTGGACCACAACTATAGCCCATAGTTTCTGCTAGATAAAGTTTATTCCACCATTTATGGTGCTGTGGATATTTTAGATAAAGCTCATGCTCATCTAAATCGTAATCTTCTAAAACCATTGTTCGCTGTTGTTTAGTTTCCATTGACCAATTAACTCTGCGCCTGTCTGGACACCGCCACCATAGCCGCCTGAATTACGTCTACCAATAGTTTGTTCCCCAAATGTTTCTTCAAAGTTTTCAACAATCAATAAAAACTCTTCTTGTTGTTCTTCAGTTGCTCCAGTCGTTGCTGCTACAATGTTGTTAACTTCGTCTAGTATATATATTATAGCGTCAAGGTCAACGTTTTCATAATTTTTTAGGGTAATATTGTTTCTAAAGTTTTTAATATTATCCACAGTTGGTTCGACTTTCATAGCTTCAAGCGATCGAGTTACTCTTGGTTTAAAGCCTCTTTCATCTGCTTCAGTAAATCCTCCAATAGCTCGTTTAAGTGCTTCAATTTGAGGGCCTGCATTATTTCGTTTCCAACTACTATCTTCAGCATCAATGTCGTCTATTAAGTCGCCGTCGTATAATGCATTTACTTGTAAATAATCTTCTCTATTTCTTATTTGACCAATTAATGCATTTAATAAGTCTTCATCAGTTCCCCATCCAAACCAACCACCATCCATACTCTCTTTGAATACTTCGCCCATTAGTTTTGGAGCAGCATATGGAACACCTATACTACCCATAATAGATGCAAAGCTATCTGGAATATCATTGGCTTCGGATTCTATGTACTTAACTAACTCGTCTGCTTCAGTAATATCTTCATCTAAATATTTGCCGTGGTTCTTTTTGTATCCAATATAAATTCTATCATAGACTCTTTGCATTTCAGTTTCTGGAGATATTTGATTAATCTCAGCTAATGCAGCATCTCGTGAAGTAGGATTCAACAATCTGTTTATAAGATCCGTTTCTTCATCAGTGTTTTCAACATCATCAAATCCACCACCTGTATTAAATCCGTCTGATTGCTCGCTTTCATCTCTGTACTTGCTATCAAAGTGAATATTAGCAGCACCTTCGATGTCTTGACTTTCATCACCGATAAGCCACAGTCTATCGTCCATAACTTGTCCGTGTATCCATTGTGCAGTTGACTCATCACTTGAGCCGTTTGCTATAAGTACCGAAGCACCTTCTAGTATACCTAATATACGTCTTGGACCTATTGCCTTAAACTGTGATTCACTAAATGGTTCTTGCATTGTATAAAATGCTGTCATTTCTGGTACTCTCATATCAATCACTGTTACTATAATGGCACCGGCCATTGCTCTATGTTCGTCATTTGCCTCAATGTTTAAATTAGGTACAGATCCGCCAGACAACTCAATAGCTGCTTTCAATGCAGCATCAATAACTAGTACATCTTTAACTTCTGTACTACCCTTTTTAACAACAGGAAATCCGCTACTGTTTAACTGTTTTTCAACACTATAATTTTCATCTTCGACACTTACATCCATAGTATCGGTATCTGTGCCCCAAGCAATGGATGCAAACATTAGTTTTGGATTTATTCTTCTTAGTGCAGTAAGTCGTCTTACAACTATGGATTGATAGTCTTCGTCACTAAGTTCGTCAACTAGTTGTGCTGACAAATCTTCAAACTGTATGTTGTATGCTTGTTCAACTTGATCCCAATCGCCTGCTGTGTTTAGCTGATTCATTAGATCGCTGATCTTTTCGCGATCGTATCCAAACTGCCGTCCGCCTGGTAAAACCCCAGCGACAACACTATTTTCAAATGCTGTATTCATTGCTTGGACCCATGCTTGAGTCGTAGCTGCATTTAATGTAGGTGTATCAATCACATCAGGAGCATTTCTTGCTGCATCTGCTTCAATAGATTGTTGTTTAAACTTGGCTATTAGTCCTGTTGCAAGTTGTCTAAAATATTCGTAAAGTTGTTGTGCTTCTTGTGTTCTCGATCCATTGCGCCAGTCAGGCGGTGAAAACTCCATTTCTTCACCATTTGCAAGAGTAGCAGTTAGTCCTCTGCTTATTCTAAGAACAACTCCTCTTTTCCATACTTCCTCTAGCCAAACAGATCCAAACTGATTTTGTCTTTCATAGATAGTCGTCATCATTCTATTGAGTTCAGCTAGACGAGCATTTTCACTTTGTCTTATTGTTCGTGTATTTTCTTCACGTTTGTTGAGTAGTTCTTGCAGAATATAGTACCAACCGCTGAATCCAATAGCAGCAATCATTTGTGCTGTAGTAGTTACTTCTGCAACTGGAGTATCAATAGTATGTTGTAAACTAACTTTTTGCCCTGCCCAAGGTGCTTGACCTGCTTGGTTTCCATCAGATGTGCCGTCGTTGTCCTGCTGTAATAATCCTGCTAACTGTCCTCCGTCAGCAGGAACTAACTTAGTTGTAGTAAGCAATCGAACATCTTCTTGTCGTAGTTCGCCTAACGCAATGTTTAGTTTATTAGGATCGCCAAGCTGTATATTAATACTATTTTTCCAAGTTTTGATAGCATCATCTAATGTTTGATCCCAAGCTACTTTTCCGTCAGGAGTTAATCCTGCATTATCACCTGACCAAGCTGGTCCAGCAGTTTGATAGTTTCCATTAGCATCTATTCCTGTTACAATAGTATGCTTTCTTAACGCTTGTTTGATTGCTACAACATGACTACCATCAGGATTACCAGGATTGTTCATTGACAATGATGCACCAGCTGCCGTTCTAAATTGTGTTAGAATATTTTCAACAATAAATTCGTTTAGTTTCATTTATACACCCATTTTTTTGTTTAGTGCAGCATACAGTTTATCTTTAATACTGTCATTGCTTGATTCATTCTTTGCAGTCTTTGCTGCATTATCCCAATCTTGTTCACTAGGTGCGTCAGGATGATTTTTTGATCTACTTGTGCCAGCTTTTTTACGTTTGTTTACGTTATGATACAAGCCTTTGTTTTCTTCTTCACCAATACCACGTTCTTTTGCTAGTTTTAAAACCACTGCTTCAAGAGTTTGTATTCTATCTTCGAGCTCGTTAATACGCATACGATCTTCATCACACTCTTCGATTTGTTGTTCGCCTACTAATCTGTCTTTTAATGGATGAGGCTGTTCACCAGTACTACTTGGGTTAGAAGTAGATGGCATAGGTTCTTCACCGCGTACTTGATCTGCTGGACGTTGTTTACTTTCTGAAACTACACCGGCAAGAGCAGCAAAATCTGTTACACTATAGTCTCTATCCATTTGTAGTGATCCTTCAGGCACTACAGCACTCTCGTTAATATAGTCAATACTATTGCTTTCGGCTGCTGGAGCGGCAGCTTGTGCTTTCATCTTTGCTATATCTTCTGCTGGATCAACCGGATCCATTGCAAATAGTTTGTGTTGTAGTGCATTAAAATCCATTAGCCGTCGCCACTTACTTTATGGCAACTATTACCTTTGCCTCTGCGATAACCTTTCCAGCACACTTTACCGTGGCTGCCTTTTTTCTTAGTTGATTTCTTTTTCTTTTTCTTTTTACCTTCATCGAGATCATCTGACTCAAGTGTTTTCCAGCTAGGATTTCCACACTCTGCACACAGATCTGCTGATTCAATTAGCTCACGTATTCTCATGATCTTTTTCCAGTCACATTTGATAAACGTTCAGATAAACTACCTTTGTAAGATTTAACTTGAGAATCAGATAATGTACGCTTTATACTTTTTGGTTTTGCATCTTCTGCTACTTCTACACTTTCAAACTGTGTATCATAATCTAATGCGTGATACACACTACTAATGTAGTCTGCTGCTTTAGTAATCTTAGCTTGTTGCCATCCTTCAATACCTTCTGCTTCACTTACATTTTTAAGCATTTCGTGTAGTTTGATAGAATATTTTGCAAGTTTGTACAAGTCGCTACGTGCCATTTGTACTTCGTGGTCGCGTTCAGCTACATCGGCTAAATCTGCAAGACCTTCATTTGTTTTTTTAGTCATTAATCGGCTCCATAAATACGTATTATATTATATTTATGCCTTTTTGCTATAAGCCTTCTTTTTCTTGCCTGCCATTAATGTGTCGCTATCTAGAGCATTTTTAGCAGTACCGTCTGCATTTTTACGCTGTCGTGATTGCATACCACCCATTGGTGCTGCTACTGCTGCTACTGATCCTGCACTTGTAGTTTCGTCCATTTTGTTCTTAGCATGACAATCACAATGTTCACAATCCGGCCCGCATTTACATTCTGTTACAGGCTTGCCGCAACATGCTTCTGGACACATTTCAATCTTTGCTTCTAATAGTTCACTTATTTTCATTGTATTCTCTCCAATATGCATTGCGTTCGTTAGTACTAGCTTTACGTGCTTCGTGTTCTTTGTATTTAGTTATGTAATGGGCTAGTTCTTCTTTTGTCATTGCGATCTCATTGCTGCTGATTTTTTCTTTTGTGTTTCACTATACCAGTTCAAATAGTTAGTGACAGGATTAGACAAATACCATCCTACATCTTTGTATGTGCCAAACTTTGCTTTTAGCATTTCTTTGTTCAAGTTGCTCCAGTCGCTATACGAACTTTTATCAACAATAGCTTTTGCTTTTTTGCCTGCATATTTGCCAACAAAATCACCTACATTGATTAGATAGTAAGTGCCGCAATCTACCATTATTTCATTGTCGCCGTGTGATGGATCAGGCCAACCTGTTTTATATGTGTCAACAAACTGTTCAACATCATCTTTGCGTCCTAGGTCTTGTACTTCACTACTGTGATGTATTTCATAGTTACCAACTGGAATCATAATGTTGTTTTCACCAAACGGTCCTCTTGTACCTGTGTGTGGTTCAAGTGTTGCCCACACTGGATTTTTAATACCTAGTTGTTGTATTACGCTTTGTTGTGCAGGGTTAACTTTGTTGCCGTGTGCTTCTCTATTTTCTTCAGGAGTAACTTTAACTACAAATCTATAGGCATTGTTGAAAACACCTTTTACTTGACGGTACATCAAAGGCTTGTTGCCCATTTTGTTACAGATACCTGCAATCACAGCCACACGTTCGATCATATGATCCATGTCATTTGGTTGAGCCATGAGTTCGTTGATCTTCATTTTTTCTTCTTCTTACCTGACTTCATGTTAGCACACCAGTGATACATTTTAGCCTTTTCGCCACTTGCTTTTTTAGCACGTTTGCGTAGTGCTGTTACACTACCATTACAACTAGCACCTGACTTCTTTACTCTACCAGGTCTGCTTTTGCCTTTTTTCTTACCGTCAGCAAAGTTTTCTATAATTTCTAAAAATCTCATTATGCTAGTGACCTCATTTGCAGCTTATAATCGCTGTACGCTTCTTGTCTCTGTGCCAAATGTCTTAACCCAGGGTTGATAGTTTTTGTTACAGAGCGAACATCGTTCCAGTTGCTAACATTAGGAGCAGTTCTTCTAGCCCAGTAATGAAATGCAAGTTGTACTGCTATAGTAGGAGTAGCTACCAAGTCAGGTGATTCTACAAAATCAGTGTATCCACCTGGCATTGATTTACTAGCTTGTTCATAGTTGTACCTGCCTGTTATTTGCAAATATCCTCTACCTCTATACTTGTATCCATCACCTGGTTCTGTATTACCAAGTGCTTCTGCTTTGCGAGGAGCATATTGTGGATCGTACATTTGAAAATATTTTTCATCACCTAGCTCTGTCATATACTGAAAGTTGCCGGTTTCTACTCTAATCTGTGCCAGCATTGCTGCTATTTCTTCATCACTCATACCACGAACTTTGCCGTTGCGTATTATCAAACGTTCGTGTATATTAGGTTTAAAATCTGGTCTTAGTTGAGGACGTGGACTAGATGCAGGAGCAAGATCTGATGCAGGTTCGTCGGTTGTGACACTGTCAGGCCTTAGTTGAGGACGTGGACTAGTTTCTGGAGCATTTTCGTAAACATTTTCTAATGCTGTAAATATTCTACCAGGTTTCTTTGGCTGTGGCTTAATATCTTCTAAACTATGTCCGCCCTCGATAATAGCCCATTCCATTGCTGTGTAGCGTGGTTCTGTACTTTCTGTCATGCCTAAGTTAAACAACACATTTGTACTCTTGCCTTTGACTTTACTACTAAGTGTAGGAGGACGTCCATCTTTGTCTACTTTGTTGCCAAACTTTGCTGCTTCAATACGTGTTTGATCCACACCAACATCTGGTGTAGTATTAACACCTTTTACAATGCGTCCAACGCCTTCATCTATGTGTTCAATCCTCAACTGGCTTCTCTCCTGTCAGATGTGGCTGACTAAACCATAGTTTAAACCATTCGTCTGTACCGGGTTGTATTTTCTTCTTGCGTTGTATGCGAGACTTTTCGGTACCTGTTATACTCATATTTTCAGGAACATACGGTGTAAAGCCGGTAAACTTATTGCGTATTCCTGCTAGGTGCTGTAAGTCCTTGATATCCATATTAGCCTCCGTTAGCGTGGATAGCTGCCATGTGCTTCTTGTACTTTTTAGTACCTTTTTTATGTGGGCTTGTACCTTCAGCAATATCTTCCATTTCGTCTTGAATGATTTGTTGTGCAAGTTCTTTTACATCACCTTCGCTCATAAGTTCTTCAACTGGATTGAGAATGTTAAACTTTTGACAATACTGTCCTAATCCACCCTTGATCATATTTTCAATAGGCGAAGTATCTTCGTCATTGTCTTTGTATGTTTCAACAGCTGGAAAAAAAGTTTTTCTATAAAACATAGGATCATTACGCATAAAGATCAATAAGTCTGCTGCTACATTGTAATCAGGCTTTGGAACAATCTCATCTGGTATGTCCATATCATGGAATTCATTTATTTTCATATCACTTCTCTTTGGGTGTTTCTACTTTTACATAAAAGGGTTTTGCAGGAGCATTATCTTCTGCACTTTCATCGACCGGATTAATTTTTGAAAGACGATCGCCTAACTCTCTTATTAACTGTGCTTCTGATTTTACCATTTTCTGCAACTCCAATATCTTGCCTTATGTCTAGGTCCAGGATTATCGCAGTTGTGTCTAGCACGGAAACTGCGTCTACGTTCTGGATTGTTTTTCTTAATTTTAGCACCCTTTTGTCCAAAGTTAACTTTAACTACATTACCTTTTGGATTCTTAACATATACTTTGAACTTCTTAACATCGCCTGCCATTGGCTTACCAAGTTTAACTTTGCGTCCTTGGTACTCTGCTTCATCAATAACATCATCTTCATTGAACCACATTACTCCGTAGTTTTCAAAGAACTTGTCATCATCCTCAAATGTTATTTCCGGAATAGTACGTTTGCTTTCTGAAATAAATGTACGTGGACGAGGCTTACCGTTTGTATAGTGTGTGCTTTCATACAGCGAACGCCATATAGCACGATCCTCAACCATAAATGCACCTTTGGGCATTGGTTCAACGCTTTCGTTGCTTTGTTCAGGATTTGCTGTCTTTTGTAAATCTCTTGCAAGTTGAGCTAGTGTAGTTAATGCCGCAGCTTGATCCGGTTCTTCATTATCAACTTCTCTTCTCAGGTTCATCAACTCTCTAAATACATCAGCATCAGGATCAATGTCATAGGCTCTGCGAAGTTCTCCAAGTACAACCACAGCAACCGCTTGCGGAGCACCAACCGACTCATCTTTAAGTTTTTGAGCAGAGTCAGGTGTAAGATCTAAAGCTGCATCTAACATTTGTCCATACTCTGCTGGTAAGCCATATGCACCTACAGTCGATGAGCCATACTTTTCTTGCCATGCTTCTAGTTCTGCTGCAACTCTTTGAGCATCTCTATTAGCAGGGTTGTCGCTGATATTAGGAGCCGCATCAGCACCATCAGGAGATCCTAGTCCACCAGGAGAAGTAGTATTTACTTCAGGGTCATCTGTTGTATCAATAGTAGGTGCTGCATCTGTACCTACTGGTTCGTCTGGTTGTACTACTGATGTCTGAGCACTTGGCACTTCGCCGATTGGCTGAGCATTTGAATCAACAAAATATTTTTGGTCGTCGTCAGTGGTGACAACAGTTGCTTCTTTATCATCGATAGTAACTTTATCGCCAAGCTCTACGTTATCTCTGTCAAGCATTGCTGCACCAATATCGGAATATTGTTTCAATGACTGGTCTGATGCACCATACCATTCTCTTGCTGCTTGTCTTTCGGCATCGGTTGCATTAGGATCTTGAAAAATACTGTTAGCTTGATCATCTGATGTTACTTCGATTGTTTCTGGTGCTGTAGCATCTGCTGCGCCTTGCTGGCCAGCTGCCATTGCGTCTGCGTTGGTTGTATCTGGATCTGGTGCTGTTGCATCTGCTTGACCTGCTCTTGGAAGCGTATTTCTTTGATCTCTACCACGTGGATCATTTGCATCTGGATCTGGTGCTGTTGTAGCACCTTGCCCTGCTCCTGCATCTATTTCAGCAGCAGTCCTACCATCTGTATCTGCACCTGGTCTTGCACGTGGACGAGGTGATGTAGTAGGTGCTGCATCTGTTCCTGCTCCTGCATCTATTTCAGCATCAGTCCTACCATCTGCATCTGCATCTGGTCTTGCACGTGGACGAGGTGATGTAGTAGGTGCTGCATCTGTTCCTGCTCCTGCTCCTGCATCTATTTCAGCATCAGTCCTACCATCTGCATCTGCATCTGGTCTTGCACGTGGACGAGGTGATGTAGTAGGTGCTGCACTTGTTGCAGTATTATCGTCGTCATTGCCTTGATACTTTTCAATGGCTGCACGAGTTTCAGGACCTACTATCCCGTCAACTTGAGATCCGCTGGTTTGTTGAAATGTTCTCACAGCACGTTCTGTTGCTGGACCAAATATACCATCAATCTCATCGCCAGTCATTCCTAGATCACGTTGTAGTTGTTTGACTTCTTCGCCTCTATTTCCTCTACGCAATAAGCCGCCAGTTGGTGTAGTTGAAGCTGCTGCTGGTGCTGCTGCTGGTGCTGCTGCTGGTGCTGCTGCTCTTGGTGCATTACTAAAGTTTGTTCCTGCTGGATACGGAACTCGCTGTCCGTTAACTATTGTACCTTTAATAGTTGCAGGGTTCCATCTACCAAAAAACCCTTCACCTGTTGGGTTGCCGTTCCATCTTACTATTTCTCTTCCTGGCTGTCCATCATCTCTTTGTTTTTGAAAATAAAGATTACCATCTGTGTGCAGCATAACATTATTTAGACCACCTGGTCCACCGTAGTGTGTTGGAGTAAATGTAGTTGGTGCTGCTTCATTAAGTGTTGCTTCACTAAGACTAAACTCAATATCAAAGTTATTATATCCTTTGTCAAACATTTTATTAGCAAGTTTTTTTGCAAGGTATGTTTGTTGCTTTTCATTTAATTCACGTGCAATTGGAATACTCAATACTTGTGTATTGTTTTCGCTTTCGTATATTTCGTATTCCATTGTATTTTCTAATAATCCAATGTTAGCTGTATTTAAGACAGTGTCTAAAACAAAATCTCTGCTTTCGTTTATTCCATCATTGTCTATTATTATACTAATAAAATTTTTCATGTGTCTACCTTAATGATTTAATAATATGTTTGATACTGTTCCATCAGTCCAGTTACTGATATACGCACGTACCCACACATAGTTTCCTGTGAAGTTGTATAAAAATCCGCCATCTGCGTTACTACTGCTGTCATTTGCACTAGTATGTGTTGTTTCGTTTAGTGTAAACCAATCACTGCTAGTTGGTTCTACTGCTAGTGTTGCTTGTATAACCATTGTACCAATAAACCCATCTAGACTATATTGTACAGTATGGAACCCATCACTACGTCCGTAGTAACCGTCGCCTTTGAAGTCGTCACCGGTAACAGTTTCAGTAGTACTGTCTCCTGGATGGACTTGATTTGATAAAATTATTTCACTTGAACTCGCCATATTGTATTTATCTATTGTTTGATATAAACAAATTTATCTATGCGTTGTATGTTATCACCGGCCATCATTTGTATTATTAGCAAGGTTTTAAGATCTCTAACATGGAAATAATATCCATATACATAATCTTCATTTTTACAACTTTCTCTAGCTATTGCACCCATTGATGCAAGATTTGGATTGCGTTCTATCCATTTGGCTAGTGCTGCAACTCCTTTTTTATTTCCAAGAGTAACTTTGTATTCATACTGCGGAGGCTTGTTTACTATAATAACATTTTTTTCAGAACCAAGTACTTGTATAGTTTCAGGGTTAGGCTCCCAAAACTCTATGTACTTTTGTCTAAGTTTATTTCCTAGACCTACCAACATTTTTCGATTATTACTGTAAATCAATAAGTGTTGAGATTCACATCTTATTTTATAATCAGTGTGTTTGAGCAAATGCCTATAAATGTCAATAGCGTCCCAAAAATGTTCAACAGGAATAATATCGTTGTAGCTTTTTGTTAATGGTACTTCAACCTTCCAGTCATGTTTTGCTGTTATATAATGTTTGTTAACATTATCTAGTTTGCGCCTAGCGTACTTTAAACTGCCGTCTTGCTGAAATTCTGTCCTAAAAAATGCTGCACAACAGTTTACTATGGCAAGTTTATAAAAGTACTTGCCATAGTGTAGTTTTTTAGTTTCATACAGTCTCATATTCTATTTCACAATCGAGTTTAATCTCTTTCTCTCGATAATCAATAGTAACACTGCCGCCTGCTTTTAGATCGCCAAACAACATTTGACGACTAAGTGGACGTTTGATTTCGTTGTCAATAACACGCTGCAATGGTCTTGCACCCATTTTAGGATCAAATCCTTTGTCTACAAGATAATCAAGAGCATCATCTGTGATGTTGATAGCAATATCTTTTTTCTGTACTTGTGCTTTAAGTTCAACAAGAAACTTGCCAACAATCTTCAGCATAACTTCTTTACTGAGTTTGCCAAAGGTAATAACACCATCTAATCTATTTCTAAACTCTGGAGTAAAGAACTTTTTAAGATCAATATCATCATAATCTTTATCCATAGTTTCATTAAAGCCAATGGTATTTTTTTCAGCTTCGGCAGCACCTAAGTTTGTTGTAAGAATAAGTGTACAGTTACGTGCATCAGCTTCTTTACCATTACTTCCAGTAATCTTGCCGTTGTCCATAATCTGTAGTAGTACACTACTTACATCTGGGTGTGCTTTTTCAATCTCATCCAGTAGCAACACACAGTTAGGATTTTCTTGAATCTTATCAATCAATAATCCGCCTGCATTATCTTCATATCCTACGTAGCCCGGAGGAGAACCGATTAGTTTACTAATACTATGCTTTTCTTGATATTCACTCATATCAAAGCGTACTAGTTTTACACCAAGCTGATTACTAAGTTGTTTAGCAAGTTCAGTCTTACCTACACCTGTTGGACCCATAAACACAAAAGATCCTACTGGCTTGTCATCGCTTTTAAGTCCAGCTTGACTTACTAGTATTTTATCAACAATATCATCGATTGCCTTGTCTTGACCATACACTACTTTTTTCAAGTTGTCTTCCAAGTGTGCTAGATTTTCACTTTCACGCTCTTTAACTTGATCCTCTGGAAGTTTAATCATTTTAGCAAGTTCGTATTGGATACTATCTTTGGTTACAACTTTGTTTTCAGTAATATCACGTACTTTAAATCTTGCACATGCAACGTCAATCAAATCAATAGCTTTGTCTGGAAGTTTTTTATCGTTTTGATATTTTATACTTAGATCAACTGCTGCTTCAAGTGCTTCTTGGTGTATATCAACACTATGAAACTCTTCGTAATATGTTTTAATACCTTCAAGGATTTTTAGTGTGGTTTCTCTATCTGGTTCGTCTACACTTACTCGTTGGAATCGGCGCATCAACGCACGATCTTTTTCAAAAAACTTGCGGTATTCTTCCCAAGTAGTTGAAGCAACTACGTTGATATTTCCTTTTGCAAGTGCAGGTTTCAACATATTAGCTAAATCATTTGATCCACCACTGCCACCTGCTCCAGCACCACTAATCATGTGTGCTTCGTCAATAAACATAATAGTTTTGCCTTTGCCTTTTAATCCTGCTAATACAAGTTTAAAACGTTCTTCAAAGTCTCCACGATACTTACTACCAGCAAGCATTGCACCAATGTCTAAACTAAACACTTTGTATTCTTTTAAAAACTCTGGTACATTTCCGTTGACAATCTGATAAGCAAGACCTTCCGCAATAGCAGTTTTACCAACACCTGGATCACCAACAATCAACACATTTGATTTTGTACGGCGTCCTAAGGCAAGAGCAACTTGTTCAATCTCTTCATCTCTACCAATTACTGGATCAATCTTATTCATATTAACTTGTTGATTTAGATCTGTAGTAAAATCTCGTAGTGCTTTGTTGGCAATGCCTTTGTTTTCGTTTTCGTCTTGATTGTCGTAGATTTCTGTTTCAGCACTAATGTAGTTTTGAAACTTATCTTTTTCAATGCCAACTTTTTGTGTAATAAAATACGCCCAGCTTTTCTTTTCAGTTAGGATACTAATAAACACATCAGCAATAGTAATATCGTTTCTACCTTGGAAAAGTACTTGTGTAAACGCACGATTCAGCACACGTTCTACTGTGGTAGTTTTCTTCGGCTTGTATTTCTTTTCTTCAATTTTAATATCATTGAGATTTGTTTTTAAATAATGCTCTAGCTCTTTACGCATATGTTCGGCATCAGCACCATAACCTGTTATCAAGGTTCCAAATGTTTCTTCGCAGAGCATAGCAAATAGTAAATGTTCTAAAGTGATATATTCGTGCTGAAGCTTCTTAGCATCGTTAACTGCTTTATCAAATACTGCCTGTAGTTCTTTACTCGGTTCAACCATTAACTTTTTTTCCTTTTTTTAGGCGCTTTTTTTCTGCCATGTTTAGTTTTAGTTTGCTAACTCTATCAATAAACTGAATACCATACAAGTGATCATATTCATGTAAAAATATTCTTGCATCGATGTCGTCATACTTTGCTTCTATATGTATAACATCCTTCATATCAGATGTCAAGGTATCAAATTCGACCATTACACTAACAGGACGTCTTACTTTAAGTATCAAGTCTGGATGACTCAAACACCCCTCGACTCCTGATTCTATTTCTTCACTTAGACCTTTGATTATAGGATTCATTACAATAACAGGATCTCCGTGCTGTTTGTTTAGTAATGCTTTCATTACAAAGATTTGCATAGGAAATCCAACTTGGTTGGCACTTAGTCCTAGGCCACTGTGTTTTTGCATTAGTTCAATCATGTCTACTGCAACAGGTGCAGGATGCATCAGTTCAAAATCAAATCTTTCAAGTTTTGTTTCTAGTCTACCATCAGGTGCCAGTACTAGTTCCATCATTTATTTTCCTTATTATGTCTAGTGTCTCCCAGTCTTCTATTTTAGGAGTAGTTCCTTTTATTTCTAAATACATATTTCCGTTTCGGCGGCCAGTTGGATCAGGTAAACCATGTCCTGCAATACTCATCACAGTTCCAGGATTTGTACCAGCTGGTATTTTTACATTTATATCTTTTCCTGCCAAATCGGTTATTATAATATTTGTACCTAAGATTAGTTGTAATACATTTATACTACACTTTGTTCGAATATGCGACCTATCTCTTACAAAATCTGGATGATTTTCTACGATTATTTGTACGTTCAAATCTCCTCGTGGAAGTTGTTGTACAGAGTCATCGCCTAGTCCTTGATAACGCATTATTATTCCGTTTTCAACGCCAGGGGGTAATCTTATAGTTGCAATTTCTTCTCTGCCTGTTCCAAGTCTATATCTACCAACAATATCTTTACCCGACATTACATCATTTAATGTGATTCTTACATTTATTGTAACATCATGATTTTTACGTGGACGTTGTGCTTGTCTAAAAAACTGACCAAATATGTCATTCATATTTTGCGAGTTCATATTAACATCAGCTTGGGGCCTAGGATTATCGTATTTTTGTCTTTTACTAGGATCTTTTAGTATTTCGTATGCTTCGTTGATTCGTTTAAACTGTGTGTCGTCACCATTATTACGATCAGGATGAGTTGCCATAGCCGACTTGCGGTATGCTTTTTTTATCTCATCTTGGCTTGCTTTTTTATCAACACCTAATATACTGTAATAGTTCATGCAAATACTTATCGCATGAACTATCAATATTAGTTAGTAATGATTACTTTTTCTTAGTGTATGCTTGCGCACCAAAGAACGCTGCAACAATACCAGCAACAGCAACAAAGTATGTTGGTGCCATTGATCCTAATGTTTTTTGTGCTTCGTCTAGTCCTGCTAAACTTGCACACACTACAGCAAACGGATATAGTAGTAACCCAAATAGTGCAAACCAAGTCATCTTACGTTGTGCATCACGCATAGCGTCAGCATCTTCTAATGCCTTGCGTCTGAACTCAAGTTCCATTTGTTTTTCTTCAGCATCGATATGTCCGTCACCGTTTATATCTGCAGGATGATATCCTGTATTTTGTGGTGCAGGAGCTGGTGCTATTGGTGCTGCTACTGGTGCAGAAACAACTGGTTGTTCCTTTGCAGCAGGTGCAGGTGCCGCTTTACTTTTTAGTTGTTCTGGTTTTTTTCTTGGCATTTTTACCCTCCAAATTTTGTAGTCTGCCCTCTAGGTCGTCTATTTTTGCTGTAATCTTAGGATACTTTTTTCTCCATGCATCCTCAGGTTGTTCGAGCCATGTAAGACCCCAACGTTCAACAAGATAGTCTACTGCCAAGTCAAACTTAGCGTATCCCCATAATCCTATTCTTGTTGTGCTTAAATATGCTAGTGCAACAGCACCTAAAATGCTGCCTGCTATACTAGTATAAATCCATGTGCGATCACCCGCCATGTTTTGAATCATTTCCCACATAATATGCCCTCTTAGTTATGTGTGTATTTATTCGTTTACAACAGCGTTATCCATTGCCTCTTCTGCTTGTTCGTAATAGCCTTCGTATGCTGCTATAATAGCTTGCTGTTGTTGTACAAGCGCACGTATGTCGCTGAAGTTGAGTCCTAGGTCGCCGTAGCCGTCACCAGTTAATCCATATATAGCAAACGGTTTTCCACTTGCTGCAAGCCTTGCTATTACAGCATCAACATTATCTTCGTTGATAACAATCCATT
>Ga0228623_1000475_pt1 | contig 16539 bp, 30 predicted proteins | sample 28DmetaG_FD_182856 | JGI IMG/M metagenome (GOLD analysis project Ga0228623, IMG submission 182856) | Seawater microbial communities from Monterey Bay, California, United States - 28D | ecosystem: Environmental > Aquatic > Marine > Coastal | place: USA: California | collected 2016-10-04 | reverse complement strand
CGAGAAGAAGATTAACTGGCCTCAGATAGACACTAACCTTAGGGCTAACCATAAAGCACAGTTTGATAAGATGGTAGAGAGTAACCCTAAGTTAATGTCTAACAAGAAAGCGGAGTCTGAGACAGCAGAGTTATTCCAAGAGTTCTTAACCATCTTGGATGAGCAAGGGGGTACTCTTCAGGGTCTCAGGGTAGCTAGGGCTATGTTTGACGACCGTGTTAAGAGAATGGGCCATAACGTAGATGGTACTACATTAAACGTAGGCAACCTAGCTTCTATGGCTGTACGTAACGCAGTCAATGAGACAATATATGGTGTAGTCCCAGAGGCGCAAGGTTTGTTTACTCAGATGTCAAAGATAATACCCACCATAGGATCCTTAGGCACTAAGGCCGCTAAAGAGGCTAACTCTACTGTTGGTAGGTTTATGCAGGAGTTAGGCATTGAGAAATTTCTTGGTGGTTCTGCGTTAGCTGTAGCAAGTAACGCTGCCTATGTATTAGGAGGAACTGCTGTACTTTCCCCTTACTTCATCATTAAGAATCAACTTAAGAGGCCTCTGCCAGCCAAGGGGAGAGCAAAGCTGGCTTACATTAAGAGAGATATGTTGTCAGAGATTGCTAAGAAGATTAAGGATACTACAGATCCTATTAAGAAGCAATCGTTAATCACTGACAGCCGAGCAGTCTACACGTACCTTAACGCAGCCTTTAAGGAAATTGATGAAGAGATGAAGGCAGAAGAGAAGGAAGCCTCTAATGGATAACTGGGTAACTAAGTTCTTAAGGAACTACGGCGCTGCCCAAGAACCCTCTGATTATTATGTAATGAGAGAGAAGCAGCAAGAAAACGTCAGGCAAAGAAGAGCAGAAAACGTAGATAAAACTAGGGAAGTCGTAAGCGGAGCCGTAGATACTGCTATGAATGCCCCTAGGGAATATCTAAAGGAATCCATTAGTGGCGACAAGAGCGAATGGTTTTCTCCAGAGGGTTTGCCAGTGCCTCTCTACGCCGCTGGTAATACATTCCTAGACATTGTAGCTGATCCTATTAACCTAATAGGTGGGGGTTTGTTTACTAGTGGTGTTAAAGGCGCTAGAGCACTCTCAGGAGCTAATAGTCTCAAAGGCAATGCCTTGAGTTCTGCGCGTAACTACATACCTAATAACTACGCGCCCTCAGGTAATGCTCAGGCAGGGGCTATAGACAACTTAGTTTTTAATCAAAAGGAGAAACTAGCGAAGATACCTAAGGTAGGTCCTATGCTGTCTAATGCTAATAGTCCTCAAGAGATTGCTAACATCCGTGAGAAGGTTACGTCATTTGGTGGGTGGGCTGCTGATAGCGCAGCTAGGGGAATCCAGCAAACATTAAGCCCTTCTCAAAGAGCAACGTATAGAGGGCAAGGGATAAACAAAACAACTCAAGATGTTGCTAAAGAAGCTCTAGCCGCTGGGACACCTAGGGCTGAAGCAAAAGCCGTAGCACAATCTCAGGCCTCTAGCTCACTCATACCAGATCAAGCAGGCAGGGTAGGCCCTAAGGCTCAGGCAGTTAAGGACATAGAGAACCGAAGTTACCTAACGGAGCCGGTACCTGCTACAGAAGGTTCCTACTCTTCCCTAATTAAAGACAACGATCTTAAGGGTAGGTATGAATCAGGCAGGGCCGTGAGTGTGTCCGATAACGACCTAAACATAATAGATAACCATGTTAGGAACATATGGAAAGGCGCTGACGGTAAACCCTTAGGGGAAACTAAAGGTGCTCACATAAGAATCAAGAATGCAGGCTCAGGTGACATGGTTTCTGGGCAGCACCACTTTGATTTCCAGAGTAAGAGTGGAGTAGTATCTTCTTTGAAACCTTTGTTTAAGGAAGGTAACCTAACGGAGAGACAACTTTGGGATAGACTTAATGCAATGTCTAAGGCTAATGTAAAGACTAACAAGAATCTTAAGAAGGGGCAAACACCTAAATGGACTTTATCAGGTAACAGCGATACCTTTGAGAAGGCACAGAAGAACGGCATGTGGGTCACTGGCTCCTTCGTAGGTAACGCTGTAACCGAAGGTGGCGTAAACTATTTAGCTAAGGTTACCCCTAACGGTAAAGTAATGGGTGTTATATCAGATGAGCACAACTTCCTTGAGAAGGTTCCTGTAGTAGGTAGGGTTGTAACTGAAAGTTTACCTAATCGTTCACTGTCTGTTACCCCTCCAATGCACTTTGATCTAAAGGGTACAAGTAAGAAAGTAAAGTCTGAGCAGCCTCAAAACAAGGTGCCTGTGAAGGAGAGCCTACAAGCAATAGCAGATGCTAAACCCTCTGCGGCTGCTTTGAATGCTGAAAGAAGAGTAAACGCAGGTGCAGGTATGTTAACAGGTAACGCATTAGTAGGGGATGAAGAAAGGGGACCCTAAGGCCCCCTTGGTTTACTCTAGATTTCGCAGTTGTTCCCAACGCAGGCTAACGTTTGACTACCTTCAGTCATATCACTAGCCTCCTCTATGTCCCAACTGAAGTCCTTAGGGAAACCTTTGGACAACCTTTGGTACTCCTTGGAATCAATGGCCTCGTAAGGGGCCTGTTGGTAGTTATGATCTGAGTAAGGTAAGAAGCTAATGCCACTGATCTTATCAAACTTATTGTACAACCATTGTCCTACCTCAAGGAACTCAGAGTCACGGTAGTAGCAAGTCATCGAAGGCTTATGCTCACACCAGTAGTCCTGATATATCTCCCACAACTCTAGCTGCTCCATGGCACCCATCTCTGAGGCCAACACAGCGCACTCAGGAGCCTCCATAGGGAAACTAAATACCTTCGTATTGGGTGACATCATATCGTCCTCCACAGGGACTCCTGCGGCCTCTAGGATAGCACACAGGGGGTCATCTGAGGATCCTCGGACACGCCTTATGTAGTGTCGTGAGAATCTCGGGTGAATGCCTGAAGCAGAGTCCACAAGCTGACTAACAGTACCAGAGGGCTTAACAGCAGTAATAGCAGTAGAAGCATTAATGCCAAGTCTGTCAGCATGAGCTTTGTTGGTAGCCACAGCTTCCTCGCGTAGTGCCTTAAGCCACTTCTTAAGTTTGTCACTGTCTTCCCTCCCTGACAACACTGGATGGTCCATGATGCCTGTTAAAGATACACCTAAGAGGGCTTCCTCTTTAGTGTTAGTCTCCCATATCTTACGTAGGTACCTAAAGTTAGTTAGGGTAGCCTGAAGAGTCCCAAGGATAGTTGCAACACGTACCTTTCGTTTGAGGTCTGATAGTGTATCGGCTGGCCTGACAACAACTTCTGATAAATTGCAGAACTGGTAAGGTCTGAGGATGATTTCTGAACACGGATTAGTTCCAAAATCATAGGTAGCATCTCGTCGCTCGTTCTTTGCAGCTTGCTTTTGACTTGCGACTCTAGAGAACATACCTCGTTCACCTGACCTTGACTCATATAAACTTGTCCACTCATTAAGGAAGGCCTCAAAGTCGGGCTTCTCTGTATAACACGCTGAGTTGTTAGCTAGGCCACGCTGGGGATTATCTACCCACCACTGTCCTGACTTGGCTCGTCGGATTCTGTCGTCTGTAAGGTTACTGAGACCGATAAGGGCACTTCTTCGTACCCCTCCCACGACGACGATCTGTGCAATCTTACAGCATAAATCGTGGCATTCGACAGAACTGAGCCTACGTCCAGCAGAGGCGCGAAAGACCTCAACGGTGAACCTGAACAAATCCTCAAGAGGCTCTGGCCCAGAAGCTCTACCTCCGAATGTCTTGAGGGGTGCACCCGAAGGTCGTACTCCAGATACGTCCCACTTTGGAACTTGACCACTATAGAGCATAGCGATGAGTTCCCTGTACGCCTTGGCCCAGCCAATTTTTGAGTCTGATACGTGTATGATACTGTCGGTTCCATGGAAGTCCTCTGCCACTTCTGGTAACTTGTGAATATACTGTCGTTCAACACTGAATCCTGCTCCTGTGCCACACATGAGAACATACATGAGTTCATCAAAGGCCTTAGGGTGATCTATAGGCATGTAACTACAGTTGAACCCTGCAACATTGTCACGATCTAAAGCCTCCCCAGCGGTCATTAAGGCCCTCATAGAAGGCATAACCTCTAGGTTCTCAATGGCCTTCCGAGCTTCCTTAGCGTCCTTCTCGGGTAGCTTGTCGCCCCAGTAGTCTACGTAGCGCCCTACGGTTTCTTCCCAAGTCTCTCGACGCTTAAGCTCTGGTATGTAACGTGCGTACCGTGACTTGTGTATGTACTGTTGATATGCGTCCATCTATTCTTCTCCTCCTAAACCTAAGGTTTCTAACATGATTGACTGTGCACCCATCTGGAGTAGCATGTGTGTTGAATCTGGGTAACCATCGTTGCTTACAACTTGCATTACCTTGTCATCACTGAAGATAACAATGGCTGTCTTAACATCTATACCTTCTTCTTCCATCTCGTCTACTGCGTCAGCTAACGATTGAAACAAGTCGGAAGCGCGCATGGCCTCCTTAGACTTCCCGAACTCTCCTTGGACTACTTTCATTATGATAGATCCTTATAAGCTGCTATTAAGAATATGACTAGTAATAGTGACAGTGCTGCTGTGAAGCCACATAAGAAGCTCAAAGAAACTCCGACATTAGCCACGTTACGTTAAACACCAGAAGCGCTATGAGCACTGTGTAGTATATTGCTTGTTCCTTCTCATATCTGTTCATTAGTTTATCCTCCTTCCTACTCGTTCTTCGTAACTCATCCACCCCTCATCGGGATCGTTAATCATACACATGTATCCTGAGATAAGCTGCACCTCGTGGCCTGTAAGCTCACCATAAGCATGGCACTTATACTTAGACGCCGAGACAGCAAGTGAAGCAGCAAGCCAAGCTACGCCGAACACAAAGCCGAACGAGGTTATGAATATCTTAGTAAATGCCCAAGCATCTTTACTCATTGGTTATCCTCTATCAATGCGTCAATCAATCTATTTAAGTACCAGTCTGCCTTACGTAGATCCTCTATGGGTTTCTCTTTGTAGTCGTAGCGCCAGAGGTACTTCATTACGTTACCCTTGAGGTATCCAAAGAACTGCTCAGAAGGCATGGATGCCTTGATAGCTTCAATGGCCTCAATGGATCCTGTGTTGTAGTGATCTGGATTCTCTACAGGACAGGACTCCTGAGGGGCATCAGAGGGGTGAAACAGCTTACCCACCTGAGGCTCCTCGTAAGCTGCCTGAGCAGCCCTGTCCCATTCGTCTGGTGTTGCATCATCTAGAGAGCTAGTGCGCCACCACTGGCCGTCCTCAGGCACCCCCTTAGGGGCTTCTGTGGTTGGCTTGAACTTACCGAAGGTGTACTCAGGTTCATCGTCAAGTGGTAAGTTACGTGTACTCTTAGTAGTCATTCTTCGGTCTCCTCTTCTACTACAGTTTCCCAGAACTTCTCTAGTCGGTTGATTAGTTTATCTTCAAAGCGCTCTAGTATTTCCTCTGAGTTTATCTGTAGTGCCTCTAGTAGATCATCGGGGTCATAAGTTTTCAAGATGCGTTCCTTAGTTTCCTCAAGAGTTAACATAGCTGACTAGCTCCTCTAGGGTATCCAGTGAGTACCACTTGATTCCGTGCTTCTCACACCACTCAGCCATTGTAAGCTTAGTACCCTTCCTGACTTTCTGATTAGGTTTCATTAGTACGAAGACTAACTCACGGTGGTCTGGTAAGCAGTTGACAATACTTTTGTATTTCTGCGTGTCTCCTTCCCTAAAGAAGCCTTTGCACTCCACCAAGACTCCCGAAGCGTGGACGAAATCTGGAGTGTATACCCTAGGAATGTTATACTGTACTTTCTCTGTTTCATATTCAAAACCCTCATAGTGTAATGCTGTATCAACGATGCTCTCAAACTCTGATCTAAAATTGCTTGAGGCTGATTTCTTCGACCTTCGGCTCATTGTGTACCTCTACCAAATAACGTGGACCTGAAGAATACTTGAAGGCTCTTAGAGAAGGCCAGCAAGTTGCTTTGTATGAGCAGTATGAGCACCCTACGGCGAGTTTCTGGTTGCCACTCTTTCCATCTGCGATAGGCTGGTAGCAGACGTTGGGAGGTGTAGGTTGCTCCACTAACTTTTTTACACGTTCTATGTGCTCCTCTATGTCGAAGGATACTTTGTCGTAACAAAAGTGTCCTGTGTCTTCAGAGTCATACATGAGGTACGTAAGGTGACCATTCTGTTTATCCATGGCTAACCATCCGAACTTTGTTTCCCCTTCTGAGTGTGCGTAACCCTTGATTTGAGCCACATATCCAAAAGGATCATCGTAAGCAAGGTTTCCGTTCTTAAACTTCTTAAAGGCAAACGACGAAGTACTCTTAACGTCTGTGACAATGCCGTCAATCTTGCAGTCCATAGAACCTTTGATGCCCGCGACTTCACACTTCTTTTGCTCATCTGTCACCTCATGGCCTGAGAGTCTAGTGAGAAATATCAGCATCTCTTCGATCAGGTGTCCGTACATAAACTTAACGTAGGTGTTACCTGTGAACTCCTCTTGCTCCTGTGGATTATTCACAGCGTTCCAGAGGAAGCGATCAGGGCGTCCTATGTTGGACATGCGTAACTTACGATCATCACGCTCTCTAGTGAACAGGGTTCGCATGAGGTCCTTACAGTGTACCCCAAACCTGTCTATCTCAGCCTCTAGGGAGACACCCTCGGGCACCTCTTTAGAGACCATGAGAGCGTATATGTCATCTACTAGTGTATCTACGGTTTTCATTGATAGTTCTCCATGGTACTATCTAACATGACTCTAGCGAAAGCAGGGGAGCATTTGAACCACTCGTTCTTCTTACCTGCTGTCCACTCCTTGAGGATACTATGTGCCTCTGTCTCTGCTGTGCGTCTATCGTTCACTGACCAACTGTAGAACAACTCGTAGTCTCGGAAGGGTGATGACGTTTGGTAGCCCCTAAGGCGATCCTCTGCGTCTACAGCCATACCTACCTTGACCCACTCAGGGAAGCTAGGGTTAGTGATGATGTACACCTGACCCTCTGTGCTACTCTGGTACTTCTCAAGGCTACTAAACGCTGCATCCTCAAAGCTACTATAGTTACCAGCTTTGTACAGCGGGTGACTCTTTGGTACATACTTGCCGTTAACAAACATTCTCTTAGGGTTGTTCTTAGGGTTATGCTTAGGATTACTTAAGGCATTACTGATTCTCTTGCGTTCTTTGTCTTCCTCTGTTGCCATTTGTTTCTCCTTACGTTATACTATAATTATATCAAAATTTACTCTCTGAGTCAACACTTTCTTTCAACTTTTGCTCAATGAGTTTCCGCCCACGTCTGTCCGACCTTGTACTCTCCGTCGAGGGGACATCTGAGGCTGTAGTGGATTCCTGCTGCTTTGAGGCATTCCACAGCCAGCCAGCCGAACTTTTGGGCTTCTTTGGTGGCAACCTCGGTTTGTACTTCGTCATGTATGTTCCCCACAAATTTATAGTTAAGGTTCCATTGCTGGGCATAGTCATCTAAGATCACTAAGGCCTTCTTCATAACTATGGCGCCAGCGGCCTGAAGGAGTGTGTTTAGTGCTGCGTGTTCTGACCTAACCCAAAGCTTTCTGCCGTCGAGTCCTCGGAGGTGACCACGGCTAGCAGCGTTTCCAACTCGTTCTCGTAGACTTTCAAGAGAAGGTGTATTTCGTAGAAACCTTTGCTTAAGTTTTCTACCGTCTCCTGAAGATCCTCCGACGATACTTCCGATTTTGGCGTCTCCTGCCCCGTAAAGGAAGGCATAGATAAAAGTCTTTGCTTGAGGTCTCGTGTCAAGCCCTGCTGCCATTTGATTTCTGGTGTGAATATCTTCTTTAAGTAGGACATTGGTGAACTCCTCATCATTCATGTAGTGTGCTAACATACGTAACTCAAGACCAGAGGCATCAAAGCCAACCAAGGATTTACCCTCTGGAACCATCCAACAACTCCTACACTCCTCACCATACACTGAGTTACTAGAGGGTACCTGAGCCATGTTAGGGTTCTGGTGTGTCATACGTCCAGTGATAGCACCGTTACTTATGACCCTACCGTGTACCCTACCGTCCTCCTGTGTATGCTCTAGCCAACTCTTGACTTGGGCGTACCTCTTTTGGAGTAGAAGGTACTCCAGAACTTGTGCCGCCTCGGGTACATGTGAGTTCTCCTTGAGGGTTCTCTCGTCAACCATAGGCTTTCCTGTCGGAGTGACCTCCTTCCACACTGCACCCTTAGTTGCAAGTCGGGCAGCAATCTGGTCTCTAGAGCCAACGTTGAATACCGTGACCTTATCTTTGAGCTGCTTCCCCGTCTTCTCTGAAATCCTCTGCTCAACGATAGGGGGGAAAGTCTCTTGTAGTTCATCCTGTATGACATTCATACGCTCCTTAAAGATCCCTAAGAGGTCATAGCACTTCCTCTGGTCCACGAGCCACCCATTGCGCTCCTGCTCCACGGTGCACCATGCGACCTGATGCTCTAGGTCCTGAGACTCCTGAGAGAACCCCTCTAGATCCTTGAGTAGCCTCTCATGTACAGCCTGAGTTACCTCTACGTCCTGCATACAGTAGGTAATCATCTCCTCTGAGAGTTTACTCCAGTCACTATGGTCGCCCTTAGGGAAACCTAAGATGTTACCCCAGTTCCTCAGGGAGTGACCACCGGAGCGACTAGGGTCTGCTAGCCTTGAGAGAACCAAGGTATCAATGATCCTAGACCGCCTAAGAGTAGTGTGCCAAAGAGTATCCACCACGCGAACATCGAAACCAACTCCATTGTGGAATACGAAAGAAGCATCACCTTTAGATGATACATACGCCTTAAAATCTTCTTCATTACAGATGACCTCCGTCACTCCGTTGTGTCTACAACAGGCCACCCAGATAACACTAGGGTCTAACCCATCCGTTTCTACGTCTACATACACATAATCACCCATGGGTGTGAACCGCATGGCAATTAGCACAAAGAACCCTACACTTCGCTATCTCTGCCCAAACAACTTCGTCATTCTTGCGTTGTGAGATAAGATTAGCAACAGCATCTGATTTTGTAGACGGGTCTATGTGGTCAAACTGGAGCGCCGCCCTATGCTCATTGTATCCACACATTTCACAACCTTTCTCAACCTTGTAGTCGTAGAACTTCTTCCTGTAAACATCTCTCCTCCTCTTAACTAAAGACGCGTTACACTCCTTGCAGTAAACATATAAGCCGTCTGCCCTGTTCTTATCTTTGGTGAAACAGGACAACTCTTTAGTTACCTTACATTTAGTACAGGCCTTCAAAACTCCACCTCCGAGTCTCCTGCTGTAGGCTTAGGAACCTCAGCCATACGTCCGGTGTTTACGTCATACTGAAGCCAGCACGCGGGACCTGTCTGTCCACTGTAGCGGTTCTTTAGTATCCTAACACTGGTAGTATTACGTATCTCGGGATCATCATTCTGCTGGTCTCTCTCCATCCCTATGACCATATCTGATAACTGGGCGATACTCTGACTGCCCCTGAGGTCCTGTAGGCTGATCTTGCCACCATCCTCGTGGGCTGTACCTGAAGTTCTACGTAGATGAGACACTAGAAACAATGTTATCCCAGTCTCGGCTACTAGAGAACGTAGGCGCGTCATTATCGCATCAATGGCCTTCCGTTCATCTCCGTTCTCCTGAGAAGAAACAACGATGGATAGGTGGTCGAGGATGACGTATCGGCAATCCAAGGCCTTCGCCATATACCTGACTCTCGAGAGTAGATTATCGGCTGACGTTGACCCCCAGTGGTCAAATAGATAGTAGCGTCCTGTACCCATCGTTGCTTCCCAGAAGGGTCTAAGCTCATCAATAGGTGTGTCTTCTTCCAAGTGTAGAGGCCTGTTCGCTGCCACCGACATGATTCCCAACGATGTACGTGCGACATCTTCTTCGAGTGCAAGTACACCAATGTTGGATTCAGTTCTTCGTAAGAGATCATACTCAAGCTCTCGTATGAACTGAGACTTTCCCATGCCAGAGCCGCTGGTGATAGTGACAAGCTCGTACGCTCTGTGTCCTCTCGTAATGTCATTTAATCCCTCCCAAGGATAGGGGACACTCTTGACGTTCCTTTTGTTTACCAGAGCCTCCCATGTGTCCTGACCTGAGACAATCCCATCGGGCCTGTACACCTTAGCGTCCCACCAGCAACGTATGAACTCACGTATCTGGTTAGCCTGTAGCATGTCTGAGGCATCCTTCATAGGAAGCTCACACACCTTAAGCTTATTAGGACTGAAGAGGTCCTTAATCTTCTCTAAGGCTGCTTTACCTGCCTTATCTTGGTCTAAGCATAGGACAACCTGATCGTACCCCTCAAGCCACTCTAGGGCCTCCTTAACGTCTCCCTCAGCGTTGCTAGCAGACTTAAGGCTCACTACGTCATACTTGTTGTCAAACATCTCAGAGACGCTCATGGCGTCTAACTCACCTTCAGTGATCGTGATAAACTTACCACGCCCACGACACGCTTGCTGCCCAAACAAGCCTGTACCCTTAATGCTACCAGTAGCGTAGAACTCCTTGGGGGACACGGTGCGTACCTTTGACGCCACCAGTTCACCCGTTTCAGAGTTATAGTAAGGGTAGTAATGCTTCTCAATGGATCCGTTAGCATCGTAAGTAACCGTCACTTGGTATCGTTGACTGGTCTCCTTAGATAGCTTACGGTTACCTATGGCGGCTACTACACCATCCATTTTAACTGAGGCTACTGCTTTTGGTGCTACTTCAGTCACTTGCGTATCTCCAGTTGAACCGTTGGTGTGATAGCCACATGAGAAGCAATGCTCCCCACCGTCATCATAGACGGCGAGGGCATCACTAGAACCACAGGAGGGGCAACTCCCATGGTGAAGGAACTTAGAAGTCCCCATTGTCGTCCTCTGAGTCCATCTCAGCAACTTCTAGGACCTTAACGGCCTCTAGGTAGGTGCTTAAGCCGTGCACGGGATGCGCTGGGCCTACCTTGTACTTAAGGCGTACCTTAGAGTTATACGGTACTTCACCGTTAAACGGATTACCCTCAGCATCTAAGACTTTTACGTCAAACTTAGAGGAAAACTTACGTTGCTTTGCCCCCTCATAGTCCTTGATCTTCACACCTCGGGATGATAGGGATTCTGCGTCATCCTCTGACATTGTGATCGTCATGGTGTATTTACCAGTCGTTTGACCCATATATACGTCATGTTGGGTTAAATTGGAGAAGTTTACGATACCTTCGATTACTTGAGCCATACTAAATTTCCTTTATCTACTTTGATTTACCATCCATAGGGTCCTATGGTGGTGGTTTAGACTTTGTAGTCTATACTAATATTATACCACAGTTTCTCTGTTTGTCCACCTCCTTTGGTATTATTACCACGTTATTACTCTTTGTCTTCACTAAAGACATGCGTTAGAACTCCTAGGAATACTAAGACTACCACCGTAGTCACTGCTAGTTCAAAGTCTGTCACTCCTCTGGCTCCTCCTGTGCTATGCCTTCGCGGTACAGTTGGTTAGCTATCTTATCCACCATACCATACGCGTTATCATAGGCTAAACCGACAGCGCGTGAAACAGGGTCCTCAGTTGAACCTATGGTGTTTAGATCCCTAAGGTGTTTAATCTTACGCTGCATATCTCGTAACTTATGGTAGGTCTCTAGTTGATTCATACGACCTGCTCCTTTAAGTAAGTCTCTCGAACTTCTTCTACTATTCCTAAGACTTCCCAAAGTACATCACGGCAAGATTCTTCGTCGTCTAAGTAGTCCATCAGCATGGAATGTATAGCCTCTAGTTTCTCATAGTCGCTCATTTCGTTTGCTCCTAAAGTCTGCGGTACTGGTTGCTTGAGTCTTCATAATATGTCTTATATATTGATCTATAAGATAGTTATTTGTTCATAATATAAGACATTATGGTCTAAAAGCACTATAACGTCCAGAGCCTCAGCCCATGCGTAAGCGCCACGTTTAAGGCTTACGGCTGTAGTAACAGCGGCCAGCATATCATCGGTCATACGTCCTCCTCTAGTTGTATTTCGTAGGTGACCCACCGCCAGTCCAACATAAACTCACCATGGCTCTGTGCGTCACTCTGGCAGTCATAGGGGCCTTCTGGATCTAACTCCCCTCCGTCTCGGTCAAACATTACCACCCAGTACATTATGCATCCCTCAGTGGCTTAAACTTAGCAAGTACTTTCACCTTGCCATTCTTCTTAATCCAAACGATACGATGGTATAGCTTGACGCTATTACGCGCCTCTGGGAAAGCGTAGATCAAAGCCTCGTCTAGGCTGCCGCACTTAAGATCGTTGATCCACAGCTTACCATCGTCCTTCAGTTTATATTGTACATAGTACATTATGCATCCCTCAGTGGCTTAAACTTAGCAAGTACTTTCACCCCGCCACCCTTTTTTGTCGTCAGAACCCTATGTGGGACAATGTGAGTGTTCCGCGCTTCCGCTATGGCATACGCTAGCGCCGCTTCTAGGCTATCGAGCTCCTTATCAATAACCCACTGGCCATTGCCGCCCACTCCCACCGCCTTATATTGTACGTAGTACATCACGCAGTCTCCTGTCCATAGTAGCGCTTAGCTTTCGCAAGCTCTTCCCTAAATAAGAGATGAGAAAACCCTAGGTCTGGATCATCTAGAAGATGCATCAGATCGCAGATCAAGTCACCCACAACCTCGACATCATCACCATTTGGCATGTGATTGTTAAAGGCTGTTAATGCTACGAGCGCGGCCTCAGCCCTGAGTTTATTATTCATTGTGCGTCCCTCATTGCGTCATACGCTGCGTCTGCTCCGTCATCCATACGGTACATGTCGCAAGCCTCATCTAACAGAAGATCAATTACAGAGTCCGGCATACCATAAGCGGCGCAAGCCTCGTCGTCCGCGTATACAATCGCCGTGCTCAACTCTGCCTCAAGCTCTCCATCATACTCTCTGACGTCAACGTGTGCCTCGTACAAGACGCCCTCAATAGTAACCTTTGCTAAATAGTCCATCTCTAGTTCTCCTAAGTTGTCTTATGCTGCCTCGCGTCCGTACCACTTCATAGGCATACCGCGAGATTCCCAGTCATCTGCCTTATGGTTATAGTATACCATGTAAGCAATCGTTGCGTCAACGTTTTTACACTCATCTGGCATACACTGTGGTGGGTCAGTGAATCCTAGGTCCTGAGAGGCCTTAGGCGGCTCCCTGAGAGCTTCTAAGTGCTCGCTGATAGTCTTGTGTATCTTTTGGTAACGTCGCTCATACTCGCTCCCAAGGGCTTCTAGGTGTGCTACAGTCCACCTGTAGTGATCCGATGATGACCTAACCCATACAGCACTAGGGTGGTTCTTATGGGTGGGCTTATAGGCTACCGAGGCCCCGTCTAGCTCTGCATGGGCAGTACTAAGGAGCTGAGCAGTCTCTAGTATCATTTTAACCACATGCTTATCACATTGCATCTTAGCAGCTTCTACAGGGCTTCTGCTTAGGTAGAATATGTTCACAACTTAGGCTCCTTAGGCTACTTAAGTAATAACCTTAGTTATATAATAAATTAGTTAAACATAGAATACTTAGGATTCTTAGGATTCTTAGAATCCTTTGATTCTTAGAATCCTTTGATTCTTAGGTGTCCTTAGTATTACTTAAGTTAGTATATCATAGATTTTGTTCTCATCATAGGGTATTTCGTCGGTAATATTACCACAATCATCCTCAAGGGTGCCTATTGACACACTCAGGCAGTAAGAGCAGAGGTCAAAGTAATCCCCTGAGTTATCCTTCTTGACAGTCTCATAATCTTCTAATAGTACGTCACAAGCTTTGCATTTCATCTTCTTTAGTCTCCTTAGGTGGCCTTAGGTGGCCTTAGTCATCCTTAGTTGTATCTTTGTATTTACCTTCGCTGTTAGGCATAGGCATCGTGTCAGTAGGATCATACAGTATACCTATGATTATTGCTAGTGGTAATAATACCGGTGATAGTAACACCATAATAATCCAAGTTAGTACTGTATACATGCCTTTAGTCTCCTTAGGTGGCCTTAAGCAACCGCGTTGCGGTAGTAGGTGGCCTTGAGAGGCTCTGTATGCCTCTGTGAGAGCTTTTAGGTACCTTAGGGGTCCTAGGGTACCTGTTAGGTTACTTGAGTAGCTTAGAGGATACCCAGCGAGGGAACCACAGTTTAACCAATGTTGGGTATCTAATGGGCGTATATGGCCCCTTACGCTTACCCTCGGTTTGCTTAAGGATAGACCACAGTCTAGTCTCGTGGTCATATTCAGCGTAATAATTACCGATTATCTTTTGCATATCTTAAGCCTCGCTAGGTGATGTTAGGTGTATCTTCTGTATTGTGGTTATGGTCTCAATTTCCACCAAACGTGCAACTATAGATGGGTAGTAGGACATATGTAGCTCAAGCTCTGAGATTCCTTGAGCCAGTGTGTGCGACTTAGTACCGTTAGCCGTACGCCATCGGTTTTCTTCTTCGTCGAACCATTGTACCGCATATGTTGTCTTAGTCATCTTTAGTGCTCCAAGGTAACATTGTTAGTAATAGGCCCAAGTATACTACAAGCCAGATGGTAGTGTCAAGTGTTTCTTGTGTCATCTTAGCCCCCTTAGGCTTCCTCAAACTCAAAGGATACATACTGGTCTAGTATCTTATCACATATCCTCACAAACTCAGGAACCGTAAATATACCGATGTTATACAAATTATCCATGCTACGCTCTACGCGTCGTAACTCTGTTTCATTAGTCGCCGCGTGTATTCTCTTAACCGCTGATTGATAGTTAGTCATCTTAGGCTTCCTCATATACTGGTTTAGCTTTCACGATTCCGACACCTTTGTAATCTTCACCGATGTACTCAAGGTGCCATACTTTAACAGGGTATTTGCCCTGCTCTAACTCTGTAGTATCAACCCACTTCCTGAGAGCCTTGTACGCTGCGTTTAACTCAGGCACCGAAGAATCGTAAGAGTCGTTTACATAATCGCCCTGTGTGGTCGCCTGCGATGACTCAGAGCCTCTAAAGTATGACTCCCTAAAGGTGTCACTCATTGTTGCATTAAACTTATAATTGCTGTACTTAACTGATATTAATATTGCCATGACTTAAGTTCCTTCTTAGGTTGTCTTAGGTGGCCTAAGGTACCCTAAGGTACCTAGGCTGTCAAGTGTTATTATTTACTTTATTATGTTGGTGGATTGTAACAATGCCACTTTTGTGTATCGCCACTATTTTACTACCTTCCGAACACTTAAAGTATAACTCCCCGTTGAGCTTACTACGGGTTAGCGTATCACACCCTTGTAGCTCACCTTCTTCCTTTAGTTTGGCGTATGCCTTACGTTGAGCTTCCGTGGTTTGCATAACTTAGGTTCCTACTTAGGTTGTCTTAGGTGGCCTAAGGTACCCGAAGGTACCTAGGCTGTCAAGGGTTTTTATAGAAATTTTTCACCATCCCAAACTTTACCGCTACAGTACTCGCTGGGTTCTTTAGCAGACTCTAGAGTTTGGTTTGTCCATTGCTTTAGGATGACACAATCAAAGTGTGGCATAGTCTCCAAAGCTTTAGCGTTAGGTGCGCTTATAAATTCAATATCCCACCCACCTTGTCCGGTCTCAGGGTTACACAAGTAAACTTCGTAAGTGTTGTATGTATCCATAATTGATTCACCTTGTTTGTTTATGTATTTACTTAACTTGCAACCATTGTACCTAAGTTCCCCTAAGATGCAACCCTTTAGAGATGTTAATATTACCAAACTCCTTTAGTTGACATAGGCTCCTAAGGTGTGCTATTCGCGCGCGCACGTGATATAAAGGTATAACGTGGGTACATCATTAGTCACCCTATGTCAACCCCTAGGTATACCTCAGAGGCTCCTACTTAGGCCCACACTTGTCACCTTTTGTCAACGTAACTATTACCATAACTTTATGTTGCACCTTAGGTGCGCCTCGTGTAACCCCAAGGTTACATTTGCTAACACGAATAGCAACCCTTGTCAACGTAAATAATACCACACCTTTTGGTTGCACCTTGGGTGCGCCTTGTGTTACCCCTTGGATCCTTTGGCTTAACACAAGTAGCTTGGCTTGTCAACGTGAATAGTACCGGTGTTGACGCTTGACACCTCGGGTCAGCCATGGTATCCTTGGGAGACCCGAGAAGCCTAGGCTATTTAGGCACGGGGGGCCGGGGTTGCGTCGAGATGGCTATAGTTGTACCTACCTAGGCACAAAATAGGGAACTTTAGGAACCCTTGGTGCAAAATAGGGAACTTTAGGAACCCTTGGTGCAAAATAGGGAACTTTAGGAAACTAAAGGGAGGAAATTAGCCTTAAGTGCACCAAAGTGGTGCGTATGTTACCTAATGTAACCCTTTGGTGTGCCTAGAGTTTACCAAAAGAGCCACCAAAGG
>Ga0228623_1000469_pt1 | contig 16658 bp, 13 predicted proteins | sample 28DmetaG_FD_182856 | JGI IMG/M metagenome (GOLD analysis project Ga0228623, IMG submission 182856) | Seawater microbial communities from Monterey Bay, California, United States - 28D | ecosystem: Environmental > Aquatic > Marine > Coastal | place: USA: California | collected 2016-10-04 | reverse complement strand
CTACTCCATCTTGGGGTGCTATTATTAAAAATCATTACAATTACATCATTCTTGGAAAACCATATTTAGCAATCATTCCTGGATTGGCTATTATGAGTTTGGTAATGTCTTTTATGATCATAGGAAATGCTTTACGTGATGCTTTAGATGTTAAAATTTAAAGTTCACATTCAATAAAAAAACCCCTCATTTCTGAGGAGCTAAATTCAAATAAAAAACACTAAAAATTACCAAAAAAGCAATTTTTGGAAATAAACTCAATTATTTTAAAATTATTTTTTTGGTAACCATAGAATCTCCAGAAATAAATTTTAAAATATAAATACCTTCTGACAGAGAGGATGCATCGATTTTTTTATTGTAAAAACCAGTATTATTTTGAAGAGTGGTTTTAAAAACTTGTTGGCCTGTTAAAGTATAAATTAAAACCTCATTTTTTTCAGAGTTTAATTTTGTAACATCATAGACTAGGTTTATTTTTTTATTATTAGATGGATTGGGGTAAACACCAAATGATATTCCTTCGTTTACATTTTTAATTGCTAAAGTGCTTGTAACATCCTCAAAATTGAATGAAATATTCCCCGAACTACTTCCAGAGAAATCGGTGAAATATAATCTATACACAGTATCATCAGTATATTTTACATAAAAAGCTTTATCTGAGTTAACACTATATCCAGTACCTGTAAAAGATTTCCAGTCATACCCAATAGTATTAATATCTGTAGAATAGTTTAACGTTGGATTATTTGGCATTCCTCCAGGTTCATCATTTTCTGCGACTTCAACATTATCGCTATGAAATACTCCAGTTACTAAGTATATCGAATTATTTGATGGCAACTCTGTATAATATTTTGTAAATTTAAAATCCCAGTCAGAAACAGCTGGTTCTGCTAAAACTTCATTATCATTTTGTAATGAGTAATAATTATAGTTATTATTTGGATTGTTTGTATTTGGAATAGTTACTGTTTGATCTTCCGTCCAAGCTGTACCATCCCAAGTACTATATTTGAAAGTATAACCTCCAAAAAAATCTAAATTTATAAATTTTCTGTAAGTGCCATCTGCATATTTTAACACAAAAATAATCGTACCCTCAACATGATGTGTATTTGAGTTATATTCTCCCCACCCATAGGTAGCAGATCCTTGATCAAAAGCTCCATTATTCCAATCTGTATCACTGTTGTATAATTGTGTCCATGAAGTCTCATCAGCAACATTAATTGTTGCCCAGTCTGAAGGATCGTTTGAGGCCTCAAATACACTTATTCCAATGTGGCCGTTCACTCTTAAAGAAAAGTCATAGGTACTTGTTCTTAACATTGCAATGTCCCATAAATCAGAGTCAAAAGAAGTTTCAGATTCTGTACTTAATTTATAAAATACTTGTTTTGAGTAATTCGCACCCATACTTGTATTTATACTTATTTCTTGTGCCTTAATAAAAGACACGCTTAAAAGCATAGTTAATAATAAATGTAATCTTGTTTTCATAGTAATAAAGTTTAAAATTTAAAAAAGTGATTATTGTAAAAGTTTATATTCAAATTCGGGATATCCCCTGATTCCATTATTATTGTTTAGTCCTAAAAATTTTATTTTGTAATAATTCTGATTAGGATCTCTTATAATGTAAAAACGATCATCATATGCAGTGCCCTCAAAAACACTTCTCCAACTACTGCCAATAATATCTTGATTGGATGAAAAATTTGATTCAATAATATCATCATATTCAAAATTGTCATATTGAAATTCGGAGGTATTTACCATATAAGCCATAACATTGCCCTTTCTGTTATGGTATACAAAATCAGAAAACCCATAACTCCCAGCACCGGTTATAACATTGGTAAAAACAGAAAAACACAGATCCCACTTTTCTCTCTGAGGTTCTACATGTATAAGATTATTAGAAATAAAACTGAAGTGATTAAAATTAAAATTTGAGTTTTTAGCAATTGTAATTTCTTGATGAGTGTTATCGTTTAAATTTGCATGTTGTAAAACGTAATTTTCACCTCTTCTTAAAATTCTTATTTTTTTCCACCCCCTTTGATCACCTACCACAGAGACACTTCCAGGATTAGGGGTATCGGTACCAACCTCGTATCCAAGGTTAAGCAGATATACCGGATTTTCATTATCATTGAGTGAAACTTCATCTATAGCAGTTTCCATAATATTACCATTTGGAGCATCAACATAAGCTGAGTTGTCAGGGTCAAAAGTACCAACAGCTACTTGTGATTGTATAGCAGAAACATCGTCTTGAGTAATAGGATCTATATTTGTAGAAGCTAGGGCTTTGGCTGCCATAAAAATTGATCCATTAAGGGTTACTCGAAAATTATCTCCATTATAAAATCCTAAATCCCAAGAATCTCTTTCAACGAGAGATGCACTTTGGCTGCTTAAATCTACATATACCTGATTACCTTGGTTTGGGCCACCAACTTCAGGATTAAAACTACCTCCCAAAGAAGCAGAAGCATTGATTAAAAAGGAACTATTTCCTTGAATATTTGAATTTTCATAATTGATCGATATTACCCTAAAAAAGATTTCTGTAGTTTCATCTAGAGCAGGATTTAGTTTTTTAAAGACTATTGAATTTTGAATTTCTCCACCAATAATCGGAAGTGTTATGGTGTTTGCAGCTGCCTCAGGTACAGTTACAAAATCTAAACCATATTCAGCATTCTCAGTTATAAAATCTATAATAACAGAACCGTCTTCTTGAGCAATTTCTGAGTACACTAATAAAATATTTTCCTCATTTTCAATCTCTATTAAGTTTTTTGAAAGGCTGTTGAAAGCCACTACAAACGGATCAGCATTTAATAATTGCTCTTTACTACATGAGGTTAAAGCAGATACCAAAACAAATACGGTTAAAAAGTAAATTTTATAATATTTAATATTTATCATGTTATAAGTTTAAGTTGTAAGCAAATTTTAGAAAATAAGACCTTCCATAAGCAAATTGTATATTTCTTGGTGCTGAAGTATGTGCTCCACCAGAAAATGCGGTTGTTCTTACTGAAGTTATATTAAAAAGATTTCTCACACCAAAAGTTAAATCTATATCACTATTTGGAAATGATTTTTTAAAAGTAGTATCTAACAAACTGAAAGATGCTGTTGTACCCTTTTGATATTCTTGACTCCCAACTTCATTAGTTCTTTCAACAAACTGGTGTTGTTTCCCTACATGTTTAAAAAATATAGAGAATGATGAATTAATTCTTGGAAGACTATAGTTTAAACTACTATTAAGTTGAATATTGTACAAGAAATCATCTTTGGAAGACGAACTACTATCTAAAATTTTTGAAATACCCAAAATGGAACCACCTAATTGAATTTTATATTGATTAAATTGAAAAGTGTTTTCAGTAAATAAACCATATGATTTGTAACTATCAATATTATTATACTTGTAAGCCAATGGGCTTAGTTCAACTACTATAAGTTCTATTCTATCATTTACATTTATGTAAGAAGCACTAATTTTACTTTTGGCAAATACACGTTCTTTAGCAAATGAGTATTGTTTTTTTAAATGAAAAAATGCAGAGACTCCTTGTTCTGGTTTCAGATTGGGATTACCCTGAACATCATGATTTACATCAACAAAATATGTATAAAGTTCATCATAATTTGGAGTTCTATTCGCAGAACCTACAACGGATCTTAATTCAAAATCATCTTTAAATAAATATTTAGAACTCAGAGAAAATACATACTGATTATCAAATAAATTGGTAAATGAAACTCTAGATCCAGGACGCACAGAAAATTTATCTGAAAAATTAAATTCTGAGGACATAAAAAAGTCATAATTATTTAACTTTTGTTTTATGTTATTGACATTTGGATCAATTGAAATTGCTAAAGGAGAACCAGAACCTTTCTCATTTGTAAATTCATAACCTACCTGTAAATTAAAATCTTTATCCTGTATTAAATTACTAAAAGTCCCCCTAGAGAAAAGTGCTAATCTAGATAAATATTCTCCTTCAAGCCTGTTTAATTTTTCATTATTTCTTATACGAAATGTGTAAGAATCAAGGGTTTTAGTTTGATTTTGGTAAGAAATAGAAATATTATAATTAATGTTTTTTAAAATAGATCCATTAGAATTTAAATGATGTATGAATCTATTATTTGTATATATTTCATCTAAAGCAAGTGGGTCACTAGTAGCTGTTGCTGAGGTTATATTTGGATCTACATTTACATTGTACTTGTCAATAATTTCATTAAAAAAATCAAACTTATAAAATAAATTTATTCCTTGTTTTTTATAATTGAGCAAAAACTTTGTATTTATTTGATTTTTTGGCAACCATTCATGCCCCCTTAAACTATCATTCACATCATAAAACTCACCTTGTCTTTTATCCCAAAATCCACCAAAAGAATTTCTGGAAAAGGTTATGTTTGAAAAAATTTGTTTGGTGAAATTGTGCCCTATCTTTATAGACTGTAAATGTCTTCCTTTATCAAATAATTCAAATTCACTACCTACTGTCTCTTCTTGAATATAGGCATTAATCTGTGTTTTTTGATTTAATGATTTTTTTGTTATTATGTTTATAACACCTGAAATTGCATTGGCTCCATATTGAACTCCCATCGCACCTTCAACAATTTCAATTTGTTGAACATCATCTAAATTAATTAACGTTAGGTCAACGTTGTTACCCACTCCTTCCTCATTAATTACAGGAATATTATCTATTAGTATTTTAAAATATTGAGCGTCTAATCCAAACAAACTAACTCCAGATTTACCAGTTGTGGTGTTTGGAGTTATATTGATATTTAAGGTTTGATTTAATAAATCTGCTAGGTTATTTGCAGCCCTTTGTTGTATGTCTTTTTTGGAGATGACTTTAACTTCAAAAACAGATTTTTTTACAGATTGGGGTGATAATTGTGCTGTAACTACAACTTCATTTAATATCTGATTGGAAGTAGTGTCTTGTTTAAATATATTTTTTTCCTGGGATAAAGAATAATTAACAAAAAAAATAAATAAAATAAAACTTCCTTTTTTTGATATTTCGAATTTCCTAATAAGATTTTTTAACATACATAGGATAATATAATTTAGTTTAAAAAAAAAGTAAATATTATTTTTATTTAGACTCATTCTATTTTATATTTGCAGCAAATATAAATATTATTTTAATTCAGTCTAAATAAATTTTAAACTTTTACTAATTAAAAAACAACAAATGAAAAAAGGAATATACCTTGTATTAATACTTTTCAGCGCTTTAAGTATAACAGCACAAAAAAAGAAGAAAAAGAAAGATTTAGAATCAATCAAAAGCATGTGTGGTTGTTTTGAGGTAACTTTCAAATTTGCAGAAACATTTAATTATACTGATGATGAAAATTATAAACCATCAAAAATGAAAACATCCTCTGCCCTTGAATGGGCTGAATTAGTAAAAGATGATAAAAATGAAATATCTATTCAGCATTTACTAGTTTTAGGAAGACCATCTGATCAGTTTATAATCAAACATTGGAGACAAGATTGGATTTATGAAAATAAAGATTTCTACATGTATGATGGAAATAATACATGGAATTATGAAGAAAAAAAAGCTTCTGAAGTTAAAAATCAATGGACACAAAAAGTATTTCAGGTAGATGACAGTCCAAGATATGAGGGTTCAGGATCTTGGGTACATGTTGACGGAAAAAGTTATTGGGAAAGTGATACTGATGCACCTTTACCTAGAAGGGAATATACAAAAAGAAGTGACTACAATATTACACACAGAGGAAATAGGCATGAAATAACAACTTTTGGATGGGTTCATGACCAAAACAACAAAAAAATCATCAGAAAAGGTAAAGAAGAAGACATTCTTTTAGCACAAGAAAAAGGTTTCAATTCTTATGTTAAAGTAGATGACGATAAATGTAAAGCAGCACAAGTGTGGTGGAAAGAGAAAAATGAAAAATGGATGAAAGTAAGAAAGAAATGGGATGAAGTATATGCCAGAAATAAGACCTTAGAACTCAAAAAAAAGGTTGAAAACAAAGTTCTCTATAAGCATTTATTCTCTGAAAATTTAACAGAAGAAAATAAAATACAGGATATAATAGAAGCATTTGTAATTAAATAAAAATTTATGTATCCAAAGACAACTATTGTACTATTACTACTATTTATTTCACTAAAAAGTTTTGGTCAAAATGAGAATATTTTCTTAGATCGTGCTTACTGGAAAACAAATCCAACTATCAACAATATAAATCAAAAAATCATGGAAGGACATGACATAACAGCACTAAATTCATATGCTTTTGACCCCATATGCTATGCACTACTTGAAAAAATTGATAACAACATAATAAAATATTTACTTACAAAAAAAGGCAATGAGGTTAATAAAATGACACATGATGGTCGAACTTATATTTTCTGGGCAGCTTATAAAAACAACCTAGAGATGATGAAGTATTTAAAAGACATAGGTGCAAACATGAATATTGTTGATAACCATGGATACTCATTATTAAACTTTGCTGCTACTACAGGACAGTTAAATACCGAGTTATATGACTTTTGTATAAAAAATGGCTCAGACCTTTACAAAGAAAAAAATCATAGTGGTGCTAATGCTTTATTACTTGTAACACCTCACATTAAAGATATATCATTGATTAACTATTTTACATCAAAAGGAATAGATATGAAAACTACAGATAGTAATGGAAATGGTATTTTTAATTATGCTGCCAAAGCTGGAAACATCCCACTAATGAATTACTTATTAAAACAAGGAATCTCTTACAAAAAATTAAATAAACAGGGAGAAAATGCTATGATCCTTGCTAGTAGAGGAATTAGAAATAAAACCAATTCTCTAAAGTCTTTTCAGTACCTTGAAAGTCTTGGAATTTCACCAAATATTATTTCTAAAAATGGAATTACACCTTTACATGCAATATCTTACAGAGTCAAAGATATTGAAATATTTCAATACTTTCTCTCTAAAGGTGTTGATATAAATCAAAAGGATGATAAAGGGAGTACCCCTTTTATGAATGCTGCTTTAACAAACGGTTTAAATGTTGTAAAGTTGTTACAGAACTATGTTAAAGATATCAACCATAAAAATAAAAAAGGAAACTCAGCTTTATCATTTGCAATTCAGAGAAATTCTATAGATATAATTAATTATTTAATAGAATTAAGAGCGGATGTATCAGTAAAAGACACCAGAGGAAATAATCTATTCTACTATTTAATAAAATCTTTAAGATATAGTAAAATTGATGACTTCAAACAAAAAGCCAATATACTCATTTCTAAAGGGCTTGATGTAAATGAGATTCAACAAAACGGAAATACGTTGTATCATTTGGCAGTAGAAACGAATAATTCAGAACTCATAAAATGGGTTCATGACAAAAAAATTAATGTTAATATAAAAAATAAAGATGGTATCACTCCACTTCATTTAGCTATTATGAAAGCCAAAAATGATAAAATAATTCAACTCTTACTAAATTTTGGAGCAGATAAGACAATCAAAACAGATTTTGATGAAAGTAGCTATCAACTTGCGTCAGAAAATGAACTTTTAAAAAAGAATACCATCGATATTAATTTTTTAAAATAAAAATTTATGAAAAAAATTAATCTATATAAAATAAGTCTATTTTTCTTTAGCTTGATCGTATTGCTAAGTTTTACAGGTAAAATAGAATCAACTCGATATAAGTGTTTAATCCAAATGAAAAACTACACTGGTGAAGGAGCCTATATCGCTATCTCTTTATTGGATAATAAAGGGCAATATGAAAAGACTCTATATGTTCATGGTGACGATGAGGATTGGTATTATGACATCACACAATGGTGGAGCTTTTATGGAAAGAACAGAACAGAAATTGATGCCATAACAGGGGCTACAATAAGTGGAGGAGAAAGAGCTATTACAATTATTGAATTAGAAGATAGTAAAATTGATGCAGGATATAGAATTAGGTTTGAAACTGCAGTTGAAGATAAAGAATATTACACCGATGATATAGAATTTGAATTAACTACACAAAATATTCAAAGTAAATTTGATGGGATTGGATTCATAAGATATGTTAGGATGATCTCCCAAAATAAATAGCAAAAAATATGTTATTTTCAATTTGGAGGTTAAGTCATCTTACCTTGGCAATATCGTCATTCATATTTATTTTTATTGCTAGTATAACAGGAATAATTTTAGCGGTGGAACCCATTTCTGAAAAACTCAGACCCTACAGTATTGATATTGAAAATATTTCTTTAGCTAAAACAATATCTAATCTAGAAAAAGAATACGATGAAGTTATTTCAATAAAAAAAGATTATAACAATCATATAATAATATCAGTTATAACCAAAGAAGGAACTAGTGAACAATTTTATGTAAACCCTCATTCTGGTCAGAAAATAGGAGATCTTGTTGAAAAAGCTCCTATTTATAAATTTGCAACCAATTTACATCGATCATTATTCTTAAAAACTACCGGTAGAATAATTATAGGAGTAGTTTCTTTTATACTTTTAATGATAGCCATAACAGGCTTATTATTAATCATTAAAAGGCAAGGAGGAATTACCAAGCTTTTTTCAAAAGTTGTAAAAGAGGATATTTATCAATATTACCATGTTATTTTGGGTAGAGTTAGTTTAATTCCTATTATACTTATTACCATCACAGGTGTTTATCTTTCCTTAGAAAAATTTTCTTTATTACCTAAAAATAAAATTGTTCATAAAATAAAAGAACCAACGTTAGAGTCAAAAAAAATAATATCAGAATTTTCAATTTTTAAAAATACAAGATTAAAAGATTTAAAAATTCTTGAGTTTCCTTTCTCTAAAGGGATAGAAGATCCATTTTATTTAAAATCACAAAATAAAGAGCTACTTATTAATCAGTATTCAGGTGAAATCTTAAGTACTATAGAATATCCATTCGTTGTGTTAGCTTCCTCAGTTAGTTTATCCCTCCACACTGGTCGAGGAAGCTTTTTATGGTCTTTAGTTTTATTTCTTAGTGCAGCAGCAATTTTATTTTTTATTTTTTCTGGCTTTGTTATGACATTTCAAAGAAAACGAAAAATTAACCACATCCCTACTAATGTTTACAGTAAAAAAGATGCAGAGTATTTAATTTTGGTAGGTTCTGAAACTGGCAATACATATCTACTTGCTAAAGCTCTTTTTAATGCTCTAAAAAAAGCACATAAAAAAGTTTTTATAACAGATTTAAATAAATACACAACCTTTAAAAACTTAAAACACTTATTTATCCTCACAGCCACCTACGGTAAGGGTGAAGCACCATCAAATAGCAAGAAGTTTTTAAAAAAAATAAACACCTTCAACCCAATACAAAAAGTAGAATTTTCTGTCATTGGGCTTGGATCTTTGGCTTATCCAGATTTTTGTCAATTTGCGATAGATATAGATAATGTTTTAATAAATAAATCAAATTTTAATCAAACAATCCCTATTCATAAGATTCATAATCAAAATTATACTGATTTTTTAAATTGGAGTTTTGAATGGAGTAAAAAAACTAAAATTCCACTTAAAATTAATGAAGTAAATAAGAAACCTAAAAAACTAACGCCTTTTATTGTAGTAAATAAAACAGCATTAAATGAAGATAACACCTTTATTATTCAAATAAAACCAGCAAAAAAAATAATATTCAAAGCTGGTGATTTATTAGAAATAGCTCCTAATGAAGGTTCAATGGTCCGCTATTACTCGATAGGATCTATAAATAATAATATATTACTAAGTATCAAAAAACATTCGCTTGGTGTTTGCTCTAACTACTTGAGTAAAATGAAACAGGGATCTATTTTTTTTGGAAAAGTGAAAAAAAACAAGAAATTTCATTTTGCTAACCAAAATAAAGAAGTTATTCTTATTGCTAATGGTACTGGAATTGCTCCTTTTTTAGGAATGTTAAATGAGAACACAAATCAAATACCAACTCATTTATTTTGGGGAGGTAGAAAAAAGTCCTCTTTCAAACTATATAAAGATTTCATTGAAAAAGCGATAAGAGAAAATAAACTCAGTAGTATATCAATAGCTTATTCTAGAGAAATAAATGAAAAAAAATATGTTCAAGAACTTATTGAACAAAACCCTGAAATTGTTATTAGAGTTTTATCCCAAAATGGTGTTATTATGATTTGTGGGTCTCTAGCTATGGAGGCTGATGTTAAAAAAATATTATCATCTATTACTATGTCAAGAATGAATTTAGAGCTGGAAAAATTTAAAAATCAAATAAGAACAGACTGTTACTAAAATAAATATTTATGTATAATAATATCAAAACCATAGGAAAAGTAAGTAATGGGGAATTAACACTTTGTACAAATTGTAATCACTACCACCTTACTTTTAATAATATATTTTTTGAATTTACAAGTGAAGAATATATCTATTTCAAAAAATATATTTTTCAATTAGATACTGCGTATTGGAATGAAAACTACCCCTGCCCAAGAGTTAAGAGAAACATCCCTGTACCAACTTTACAAGGAAATTTGGTGTTATTATTTAATCAGCAAGAAATAGAAGAATTAAGAGCTTTGTTCAACAATGGTGTATATAAAGAATATCAAGAAATATCAATTAAAGAAATTGATTATACTTTTATTCAAAATTAGTCAACGTATAAAAAATGTTTTACCTAACGTAATGGTATTTCACATCTTTTTTCACATAACTAGTAACGTATCCATTAGATGAAAGGTCTTCCAATAACGAATAAACTTGAAGAATAAGTGAAATAGAATCTATTCTATTTAAAATTTGAACGCTAGTTAAATGCTCTTTACTGAGAGCATTCAAAACATTTTTTTCGTTCAAAGATAATTTTTGATGACGCATAGGGATGATCATTTAAATAATTATTTTGAGTTGGTTAGGTAAAGTTTAGAATAGTTATTTCATCCGATTTTAATTAAAAAGCTTCTTAATTAAAATAAGAAGCTTTTTTTTGATGATAAAAAACTAAGTTTTGTTTAATAAATATCATCATAAATTCAAATAAAAATTATAAGAATTCAGGTTGGGAACGAATTTTAATAATAATATAATCAACACTTTATGAAAGTAAAATTATTTTTTAAAACTTAGTTTTTTTTAAAAATAAGTTTAAAATTAATTTTGTGTCGATGAAATGATCATTAATGAAGATTAATGCAGGAGACTTCCTAATTGAAAATTGTATTTATTATTAAAAAACTTATATCATAAAATAAGCCTCTTGAAAACCAAGAGGCTTATAAAGTACAGGCGGAGAGACTCGAACTCTCACACCTTGCGGCACTAGATCCTAAGTCTAGCGTGTCTACCAATTCCACCACGCCTGCAAATTTAAAACTAGAAATATTTCCAACTTTTTTGGATTGCAAATATACGCATTCGTCTGAATTTGCAAAGCGGAATCGGAGGAATTTTAGTATTTTTACTAGCTCATAAAAATAAACCATGTTAGATATCAAAAACTACATTGAAGCAAACAAAGATCGTTTTATCAACGAACTAATAGAACTCTTAAAAATCCCCTCTGTGAGTGCAGATCCAGCATTTCAAAAAGATGTTTTAAATACCGCTGATAGCGTGAAAGATAAACTAGAAAAAGCAGGATGTGATTTTGTAGAAATTTGTGAAACTCCAGGATATCCGATTGTTTATGGAGAAAAAATTATTGATAAAAAACTACCAACTATTTTAGTGTATGGACATTATGATGTACAGCCTGCAGATCCATTAGATTTATGGGATTCTCCAGCATTTGAACCTGTTATTAAAAAAACAGAACTTCATCCAGAAGGTGCCATTTTTGCTCGTGGTGCTTGTGATGATAAAGGTCAAATGTACATGCATGTAAAAGCCATGGAATACATGACTGCTACTGGAAATCTTCCTTGTAATGTGAAGTTTATGATTGAAGGTGAAGAAGAAGTAGGTTCTGAGAGTTTGGGGTGGTTTGTAAAACAACACCAAGAAAAATTAGCCAACGATATCATTTTAATTTCTGATACGGGAATGATAGCCAATGACATTCCTTCTATAACTACTGGATTAAGAGGTTTAAGTTATGTTGAAGTAGAAATTACTGGACCTAACAGAGATTTACATTCTGGATTGTATGGTGGTGCAGTTGCCAATCCAATAAATATTTTAACAAAGATGATTGCTTCATTGCATGACGAAAATAACCATATTACCATTCCTGGTTTTTATGATAAAGTAGAAGAATTATCAAAAGCAGAAAGAGATGAAATGGCAAAAGCTCCTTTTTCTTTAGATAGTTACAAAAAAGCATTAAATATTTCTGCTGTATATGGAGAAGAAGGATACACAACCAATGAAAGAAACTCTATACGCCCAACTTTAGATGTTAATGGAATTTGGGGTGGATACACAGGTGAAGGTGCCAAAACAGTAATAGCTTCTAAAGCTAATGCAAAAATATCTATGCGATTAGTACCTAATCAAGAATGGCATGAAATTACTGAGTTATTCACCAAACATTTTGAAAGTATAGCTCCAGAAGCTGTTACTGTTAAAGTAACTCCTCATCATGGTGGTCAAGGCTATGTAACTCCTATAAATACCATTGGTTATAAAGCTGCCAGTAAAGCTTACCAGACAACTTTTGGAAAAACTCCGATACCACAAAGAAGTGGTGGAAGTATTCCTATAGTTTCTCTTTTTGAAGATGAGCTAAATAGCAAAACAATTCTAATGGGCTTTGGTCTAGACAGTGACGCCATCCATTCTCCAAATGAGCATTTTGGTGTTTTTAATTATTTAAAAGGAATTGAAACCATACCTTATTTCTATAAATATTTTACAGAATTGTTTCATGAATAGAAGCGAATAAGTAAATTTTATTCTTTGTCAGACATTTTCTTCACATAATCTGTGATAATCACAATTTGTGTTGGCCCTACTTTGCCATCAATATACTTTGGGTTATCTCGATCTAGAGAAATTCTTCGAACTGCTGTTCCTTGTTTAGCTACCATACTAGAACCTTTTACTTTTAGGTCTTTAATAAGAACAACACTATCTCCAGCTTTTAAAATAGCTCCATTAGAATCTCTGTGAATAATCTTTTCACTTTCATCCAAATGCTCTCCAGTTTCTTTGGCAAATCGAATATCTTCATCTTCTAAATAAAGCATGTCTAGTAAATCTTGAGGCCAACCTTCTTTTCTTAGCCTAGATAACATCCTCCAAACAATTATTTTCACAGCCCTAAACTCAGACCACATGCTATCGTTAAGACATCGCCAATGATTTGGATCTGTAGGTTCTATATTTTTAATTTGACTAATACAAGTATTGCAAGCAAATAAGCTTCCATCTACACCTCCTGTTGATACAGGTGGAACTTCATATATTTCTAGCGTAGTATTTGAAGTACACAATTCACAAATATTTCCACTTCTACTCTGTAAGTCTTGTAATATAGACATCGGAACTTTTTTTAATTGTGCAATGATACAGTTATTCTAAGAACACTACAAATTACCTTCCGGTTAATGATTTAGGTATTCTACCGTTTTTGATAGCTTCTGAACGTAAACGTCTTCCAACAATACGTTCATTCATAGTACCAATTTCTAGTACTTTATCAATATCTAAATTTGTCTCAATACCCATCTCATCAAGCATAACCACTAAATCTTCAGTAGAAACCAAACCCACTAGATTTGGATCTTTGTAATAATAGGAGCCTGTACCTGCTACTGGAACTCCGTCTACAAAATTTGCAGGCTGACCTCCTATACCTCCCATAGTAGATTCGTAATGTGTCATCCCAGCTTGAAGGGCGGCTAGAACATTGGCCAACCCCCATCCTCTAGTTGTATGAAAATGAACAATTTGTTTCTCAGTCATCCCTATCTTTTCCTGCAACATAGAATAATATCTGTACACTCTATCTGGCGATGCAGAACCATCATGATCTGCATGTTCTACATCATCTGCACCAATATCAAACCAACGCTTCGTAAAATCTATGGCTTTATTAAGGTCTGTAGGCCCTTCTATAGGACATCCCCATATAGTGCTTACTGTACCATTTACTTTGATTCCCGCGTCATGCGCTTTTTTAATTTGAATTTCTGCCATCTTCCAATACTCTTTTAATGACAAACCAGAATTTTTTAGATGATGAGATTCACTGGTAGAAACCATTAATAAAATTCTGTCAGGACCATAACCTTCTAACTTTGCCTGTATAGCTCTTTCTACTGCTTTCTCTCTAATAGTAATAGCTGTTAGAGAAGTATTTGATAACAAATGTGATACTTTTTTTGAAGTGCGTATTTTTTTAAACAAATTATCGGCATCAGCAAACTGAGGCATCCCTCTTGGGTTTCCAAAATTGGTAACTTCAATATTTTTAAACCCAGCCAACAGCAGCTGTTCTAGCATCCATAATTTGGACTCGGTAGGAATAAATTTTTCCTCATGCTGGTAGCCATCACGAACTGTAATATCTCCTACAGTAACTTTCTTTGGGTAGTTCATATAATTATTTAAAAAAATGAATGTTAAAAATATTAAATCGCTTGCTATAATAAAGTAAAAAACATAAACTTTAATATGAATTTAGCATTTGGTAGAAAAAGATTTTAAAAAAGCTACTTATGAAATCTCTAAGGAAGTAAATTTGAATGTATTTCCATCAAAAAGCCCTTGATCACTTAATTTAAGTGAAGGAATAACAAGAAGAGCCATAAATGACAAAGACATAAAAGGAGCACTTAAGTTACTTCCCATTTCTTTTGCCATCGAATCTAACTTCGCATAGGACTTCCCAATAACTTCTGCTGATTGATCACTCATAATTCCAGCCACGGGTAAGGCAACTACTTTTTCTATTGTACCGTTTATAGCACATATACCACCCTTATGTTGTATCAACAGATTTACAGCTTTACAAATAAACTCATCAGAGGTTCCAACTGCAATAATGTTATGTGAATCGTGACCAACAGAACTAGCTATAGCTCCATGTTTTATTCCAAAATTTTTAATAAAAGCAATGGATGGATTTGTGTTTTGATAGCGATTTACCACTGTCATTTTCAAAATATCATTGTCTACATTTGAAATGATTTTTCCATCAACAACCATAGCGTTAGCCTCTATTTCATTAGTTACTAATTCACCGTCAAGCGCTTCAATAACACGAATTTTATCTGTAGATGACAGTATCTCAAAATCAGCTACATTCTTTTTTTCTGTTTCAAAATTATTTAAGATTTCAAATGGAACAGTGGTTACAAAACTTTTTCCATTTTTGGCAACCAACTCACCATCTATATAAGTTTCCAATACTTTAAAGTTCTCTAGATTATCTACTAAAATAAAATCTGCAGTATCACCAACTTGTAATAAACCAACCTCTAAATTATAGTGATGTACTGGATTTATACAGGCTATTTGTAGTACTTTAAAAATATCCATCCCCTTAGCAACTGCTCGTTCACATAATTGATTGATATGCCCTAACAACAAATCATCTGGATGTTTATCGTCTGAACAAAACATCATATTATTATAATGTTCAGGTAATAAATCTATCAAAGCCTCAAAATTCTTCGCAGCACTTCCCTCCCTGATAAGAATTTTCATTCCTTTCTGAAGTTTTTCTAAAGCTTCCTCATAGGTAAAGCATTCATGATCTGTAGAAATTCCTGCAGCAATATATTTACTTACATCATCACCTCTTAAACCAGGTGCATGGCCATCTATAGGTTTGTTATTATTTTTTGAATGTTCAATTTTTTTTAGCACCTTTTCATCATCAAATAACACCCCAGGATAATTCATCATTTCTGCCAAATACTTAATGTCTGGACTTGCCATTAATTCTTTGATTTCATCAGAATCTATTTCAGCACCGGCACTTTCAAACGAAGTAGCAGGAACACAAGAGGGTGCACCAAAATTAAATTTCAACGGAACTTTCTTTCCGTTATTAATCATAAAATGAACACCTTTTACACCCAAAACATTGGCGATTTCGTGTGGATCAGACACTGTGGCAACTGTACCATGAATAAGTGCAATTTTTGCAAATTCAGACGGAACTACCATCGAACTTTCTATGTGAATGTGGGCATCTATAAAACCTGGTAAAATGAAATTTTTTACATCATGTTCACTAGGGCGAATATCAATAATTTTCCCATCAGATACCTCAACTTCACCTTTAAAAATAGAACGTTTTAATATATTTACTATGTTTCCTCTTATAATCATAACTCAAAATTAAACAATCCTGTTTTTTTAATTGTTATTATTTACCTTTATTCTTTTATTGAATTTTTCTAATTATATCATTTTGTAATTATTTTGGAGAATATATGAATTATAACAATATAAAAATATCTAACAAACAAGCAGAAAAAATCTTGTTAGATTTCTATCATATAAAAGGCACTGCTTTTAAACTTCCCGGAGAAACAGATTTTAATTTCAAAATATCCATCGATTCAAAAGATTGTTATATTTTAAAAATATCTAGACCTAATCAGAGTAAAAAATACAGCGATTTTCAAGAAAA
>Ga0228623_1000455_pt1 | contig 17113 bp, 19 predicted proteins | sample 28DmetaG_FD_182856 | JGI IMG/M metagenome (GOLD analysis project Ga0228623, IMG submission 182856) | Seawater microbial communities from Monterey Bay, California, United States - 28D | ecosystem: Environmental > Aquatic > Marine > Coastal | place: USA: California | collected 2016-10-04 | reverse complement strand
GATGTTTTTGGCCGAGAAGACGCCGGGAACCGACGAGGCTCCCTTCCCCACCGATGGCATGACGGGCGGCGAAATCGAGGTTCTCGGCTATCGCGGCATGAAAGAATATGAGTTGGCGTTTGACGGCTTTAAAGTGAAAGGCGCAAACCTCTTGGGCTCCGAAGAGGGACAGGGCTTCAAACAGCTTATGCAAACCTTCGAGGCCGCACGGATCCAGACTGCTGCGCGCGCTGTGGGTGTAGCCCAATCTGCACTGGATGTAGGCTTGCAATATGCCGAGGACCGCAAGCAATTTGGGAAGGCGCTGGTCCAGTTCCCCCGAGTTGCAAGCAAACTCGCTATGATGGCCGTCGAGATCATGGTGGCACGGCAGCTGACTTATTTCTCAGCTTGGGAAAAAGACAACGATCGCCGCTGTGACCTTGAGGCCGGGATGGCCAAGCTTCTGGGCGCGCGGGTGGCTTGGGCCGCTGCTGACAATGCGCTGCAAATCCACGGCGGCAACGGCTTCGCACTGGAATACCAGATCAGCCGTATCCTCTGTGATGCTCGCATCCTCAATATCTTTGAAGGTGCAGCAGAAATTCAGGCACAAGTGATCGCACGAAGACTGCTCGGCTAACCCGCAGCTCTTATTCTTTCTCTAAATATTCTGGGAGTCTGGGGGCATAGCCCCCAGACGGTCGGAGCATGAATGCGCTTCGACCGACCTAACTCTTCTTAATGTCCTGCCAGGGCTTTGCGGTCTGGCCACGGTATTTAATCGTGAGCTCAGCGTCCATATCACCCTCCTCTGGCACACCAATAACGATGCCTTTGGTACTGCGCTGGCTGCGGCGGGCAATAAGGCTGTCGTGGCTGATCGTGGTGCGCTGGGAGACACGGCGCGTCCAACTGTGCAGCTTCTCATACATAGCCGAGATGATATCGGCGTGGGCCTCGCTTGCGCCAAGGTCGGCGAGCTCGTCGGGATCATTTTCCAGATCAAACAGCATCGGCCTATCGCCTGTTTCAAAGTGGATCAGTTTGTAGCGCGCGTCGGCGACCATATACATGTTGGCTTCGGAAACGCTTGCTCCTGTAAGGCGGGCGACGGGTGCTCCAGAGTAGTCGTATTCACAGATAACAAAGCTGCGCTCTGTGTCCTGAGCGGTTCCGTGCAGCAAGGGAACAAGGCTTTCCCCCTCAAGGATATGGGGCAGTGCCTTGCCACCTGACATCTCAAGGAAAGTTGGAGCGAGGTCGATGCTTTCCACCAGGGCTTCACTGACTGTGCCACGGGTGGCGTCGGCCTGCGGGCTGGGATCATAGATGATGAGCGGAACCCGAACGCTTTGTTCATAAAAGAACGTCTTTTCGCCAAGCCAGTGATCGCCCAAAAAATCACCGTGGTCAGAAGTCAGAGCAATCACGGTATTGTCCCATCGGCCTGTTTCTTTGAGCCACTCAAAAAGCCGACCCATTTGGTCATCGACTTGTTTGATCAAGCCCATATAGGCAGGGATTACGCTCTCGCGCACATCATCGCGGCTGAAAGACTGTCCGACTGGCGTATCCATGAAAGCTTTCAGCACAGGGTGTGCCTTCTGACGTTCCGCATCAGAGCGGACGACAGGCAAGACATGTTCGGGCCCAAACATAGACGCGTATGGCTCAGGGACGATATAGGGCCAGTGGGGCTTGATATAGCTGAGATGCGCGCACCACGGACCTTTGGCTTTCTCTATGAACTCCATCGCACGGCCCGTCAGGTAGGGTGTTTCGCTGTCGGACTCTTCGATATTGGCGGCATAGGCCGAGTTCTTCAGGAACCAGCCTGAGATGACGTTGCCATTTTCATCAAGACCAGAGTTGGCAAAGTCGTGCCAAGGGTTGTCACTTTCGTAGCCTTTGGCGCGCAGCCAGTCGTTATAGGCCAGAGCGCCGCGTGGGTCATATTCGCCTTCCGGACCTTCGGGCTTCATGCCGTCATCGCGCTCAAAGACATCAAAGCCACATTCCGCAACACGCACACCAATCACGCTGTCTGGCTCAAGCCCGAGGCGTGCCATGCCCTCAGCATCGGCTTCCATATGGGTTTTGCCAATCAGCCAGCAGTCGACACCCGCAGCGCGCAAATGATCGCCCAGAGTAAGCTCGCCGACCTTGAGCGGGATCTTGTTGTTGCTTGCACCATGGCTCTGCACATAGCGGCCCGTATATGTGCTCATCCGCGAGGAGCCGCAGATGGGCGACTGAATATACGCACGGTTGAAGCGTACGCCTTGGCTTGCGAGCCAGTCAATGTTTGGGGTGTGAAGATGTGGATGACCATAACAGCTCAAGTAGTCCCAGCGCAGTTGGTCAAACATGATGAAGAGAATGTTTTTTTTGTCTGACATTGGGGGAGCCTTGCGGTTGAGTGACGTCATCAGCAACTTTTAGGGCAAAAGACACGAGCCGCAAGATGTCTCCTGCGGCTCGCTCTTGTGTTCACGGCAGATAGTATCAGCTCAAGACGTCCATTCCCACGGGCGCACGAAGCTGCCAAGGACTTGGCTCACCTCTTCCTCTGTTGCGCTGTTGGCCGTGAGCTGGGCCACGAGGCCGCGTTTTTTATCATCAACAACTGATGTGACACGTGCAGAGACCCCCGCCTCTTCAAGAGCCGCATTATAGACACGCGTAATCGCTGATTTGCGCAAATCCGGCTTGAAGACTTTTCCCACAGCCGTCTTTGGAAGCTCGACGAGCACCTCAACATGCTTGGGGATCGCCGCTCGCTCGTGGATATGCTTTTTGGCATGGGACATAAGATCATCCGCCGTCGCTGTTGCACCGGCCACCAGCTCGACATAGGCACAGGGTAGCTCACCCGAATGGGCATCAGGCTGGCCGATTGCGCCTGCGAAAGCAACGTCCTGATGGGTTAGAAGCGCATCTTCAATTTCGGCAGGGTCGATATTGTGACCGCCGCGAATGATCAGGTCTTTCGCACGGCCAGTGATCCAGATGTAGCCTTCTGGATCGATCCGACCAAGATCACCTGTGCGCAGATATTTGTCATGATAGTAAAGATCGACGTTTTTATCCGCCTCTGTATAGGTATTGCCCGCGTAGACGCCTGGACCCGCGACACAGATTTCACCGATTTCGTCAGGGGCGCATTCAACGGGCCCATCGCCTTTCTGCGCGATGATTTTCACGTCATTATAGGGGAATGGAAGCCCGACAGAGCCCACGCGTTTTTCCCCATCCACAGGGTTGATCGAGACAAGAACTGTTGCTTCTGTCAGACCGTAACCTTCAATAATCTGAATGCCTGTAGACTTTGTGAAACGGTTGAAGAGTTCCAGAGGCATCGGAGCCGAGCCTGAAAAGGCGTTTTTGACCTTGGACACATCAGCATCCACAGGTCGCTGCATCAGAGCAGAGACCGCCGTCGGGACTGTGATGATGAATGTTGTGCCCCAGCGCTCGCAAAGCTTCCAGAAGTTATCAAAGACGCCATCACCGCGATAGCCTGCAGGTGTCGGGAAGACCACGTGAGCACCTGATTTGACCATAGCCATGAGAATGACGTGGCAAGCGAAGACATGAAAGAGCGGCAGTGGGCACATAACGCTCTCGTATTCGTCAAACAAGAGTTCTTGACCGAGCCAGCCTTGGTACACGATCCCAGAGTTAAGATGTTGCGCGACTTTTGGCATGCCCGTTGTTCCACCTGTGTGGAAGTAGGCTGCGACACGGTCGACTTTGCGATCTTCAAAGCTGAGCGTTTTTGGCTGCTTTGCCATCTCTGCGTTGAAGCTTTTTACATCCGCGTGGTGATTGACGTTCATCTTCGGACGCACAAGGGGGACGATCCAGCTCTTTGGCGGCGTGAGGTAGCGGTTGAGATCCACCGTGAGGATTGTATGCACACTGGGCGCATGCTTGACCGCCTCTGCCGTTTTTTGTGCGACGTCTGTTTTGGGGAAGTTGCGCAGGGTCACCACGACTTTGGCTTTGGTCTCGCGCAGAATTGCGCCGATTTGCTCAGGCTCAAGCAGTGGGTTGATCGGATTGACGATACCTGCAGTCATGCCGCCCATCAGGGCAACGGCTGTTTCTGTGGCGTTTGGAAGGACAAGCGCGACAACATCGCCTTCCCCTACACCAAGACTGCGGAAGAGATTGGCGGCCTGACAGACCTGATCATGAAACCGGCTCCAGCTCAATGTCTCAGCCTTATCTGTGGCGCCAGACATCAGCTGATAACTTATTGCAGGACGATCCGGAAACTTTGCCGCCGTCCCTGCGAGCATTTCATAAACCGTGGTTGGCACATCACGTGCGCTCCACGGCATTTCATTGGTCATGTCTAAACTATCTTGTAGTGACCCAAACTTCATGTTGCATTTCCTCCCCATTGGCCCATTTTTTGGGCACTCTATACACATATAGTGTAGGGGTTTGAGTTTTCACGCAATAGCCCCGGCGCAACGTCAATTTTGCGCTCTTTACCGGGTTTCGCCTTTTCAAGAACTGTTCAAAAGCCATATGATCCCATCTCAACCCCGCCTTTGCTTTGGAGCGAGTCAATGAAGATTGCAACTGCAGCCTACCCTGTCAGCTGGTGTTCGACATGGGAAATCTATGCTCAAAAGCAGCGCGACTGGGTGATGAAGGCGTCCTCCAATGGGGCGGATTTAATTGTTTTCCCCGAATATGGCGCGATGGAGCTGGCAGCGCTGGCTGGCGAAACGGCCGCAGGCGACATCCAAGGCTCGATCGATGCGGTGAGTGAACGCCAGCCTGAGATGAACAAGCTCTTTGCCGATCTGGCCGAAGAATTTGCGATGCATATTCTTGCGCCCTCAGCACCGGTGCGAGAAGCCACCCGAACCGTAAACCGTGCAGGGCTTTTTACCCCAACGGGCGTTGCAGGGTTTCAGGACAAGCAAATCATGACCCGCTTTGAGCGCGATGATTGGAATGTGTCAGGTGGCGGGCCATTGAAGCTCTTTGAGACGGCAATCGGCAAAGTCGGCGTGCTCATCTGCTATGACAGCGAATTTCCACTTCTGGGGCGTGCGCTGGTCGAAGCCGGTGCCGAAATTATCCTCGTTCCCTCCTGCACAGAAGCGCTGGAAGGGTACTGGCGGGTACGTGTTGGTGCAATGGCGCGCGCGCTTGAGGGGCAGTGCGTCACTGTCATGTCCAGCCTGATTGGCAACGAACCGCGCCTCTTCGGTGTGGAGAGCAACTCTGGAATGGGCGGGATCTTTGGTCCGATGGATCAGGGGTTTCCACCCACAGGCGTTTTGGCGGAAGGGAACCTGAACAAAGCTGGCTGGACCTATGCCAGTGTGGATAGGGCCAAGATCGCGCATGTCCGCGCCGATGGCCATGTTCTCAATGCATTGCATTGGGGGGAGCAGGCCCCACGCGCCTCAGATGTCACACTGGAGGCCTTGGCCTAAGAAAGTCCTTGAAAAACCGCGCTGATAGGCGCATTTAAGCCGCGCTTGCCAAGACTGGCTTGCGAAACTCTAGGAGAGACCATGGCCAAGGAAGAACTGCTCGAATTCCCCGGTGTCGTAAAGGAACTCCTGCCGAATGCGACATTCCTGGTCGAGCTGGAAAACGGCCATACGATCATCGCACATACGGCAGGCAAGATGCGCAAAAACCGCATCCGCGTTCTGGCTGGCGACAAAGTTCAGGTGGAAATGACACCATATGATCTGACGAAAGGTCGGATCAACTACCGCTTTAAATAGGCATGAAACTGATCCTCGGCTCAGGCAGCCCGCGTCGGAAGGAACTTCTGGCGCAAATCGGCGTTGTGGCCGATGCTATTCGTCCGCCAGATATTGATGAAACTCCGCAAAAGGCCGAGCTGCCCCGCCCCTATTGCGCGCGTATGGCGCGGGAGAAGGCCGAGGCCGTTGTCGCTGCGCCGGATGAGATCGTGCTCTGCGCGGATACCACCGTGGCACTCGGGCGGCGCATTTTGGGAAAACCAGAAGACGTCACTGAGGCTGAGCGTTTCTTGCGCCAGCTTTCTGGGCGACGTCACCGAGTCATTACATCTGTGGCTGTGAAGAAAGGCGAGACGCTCTGGGAGCGCGACGTTGTCACTACAGTCAAGATGAAGCGGCTCTCCGACAGCGAGATCGCAGGCTATCTTGCTACAAATGACTGGCAAGGCAAAGCTGGCGGCTACGCAATTCAAGGGCCCGCTGGCGCGCTCATACCTTGGATACAAGGTTCGTTTACGGGCGTTGTTGGCTTGCCACTCAGTGAAACCGCAGCGCTGTTGCAAGCTGCGGGCTATCCGCTTTGGAGGACCCCATGAAGGGACGTCAGATTATTCTCGACCATTTCGGTGCACGCGAAGCCGCGGCGCTCATGGTAGACGGGCAACTCCACGATCTTCTGATCGATGCGGACGCCCCCCGGCCAGGAACGGTCTATCGCGCTCGTGCGACCAAGCCCCAGAAAGGGCAAGGTGGGATGTTTTTGGAAACGCCCGACGGCAATGCATTTTTGAAACAGGTCAAGGGCATTGCGCCTGGCGACATGCTGACTGTCCAACTCACAGGCTATGCCGATGAGGGCAAGGCGTTGCCAGTGACGACCAAGCTGATGTTTAAGTCACGCTATGCGATTGTCACGCCGGACGCGCCAGGGCTGAATATCTCACGTCAGATACGGGAAGATGAGCGACGCGACGCTTTGATGATGATTGCAAAAGAAGAAATGGCAGGCCTCGGCTTTGGCCTGATTCTGCGTTCGTCTTGCGAAGAAGCCGAAGATGAAGACATCGCTGAAGATCTGCGTGCGATGGTTGATCTGGCGCAGACAGTTGTAAACGACACAGCCGCAGAACCCGAAACTTTGACCGAAGGCGACGGCCCGCATGTCCTAGCGTGGCGTGACTGGGTTGAACCCGCCGATGTTGTGACCGATGCGGGCAGCTTTGAAAGCCATGGTGTTCTTGAGGCATTAGACGCTCTTAGAGAGCCCGAAGTGCGCCTTGCTGGTGGAGCCTCACTCGCAATTGAGCCGACACGTGCGCTGATTGCGGTGGATGTAAACACCGGTGTGGACGGTTCTTTTGCAGCGGGCACACGCGCCAACTTTGCCTGTGCCAAAGAACTGCCTAAACAGCTGCGGCTGCGCGGCCTAGGCGGACAGATCACAATCGATTTGGCTCCGATGCCAAAAAAGGACCGCCGCGGCTTTGAGGCCTCCCTGCGTGCCGCTCTTAAAGCAGACGGCATCGACACCGTGCTCGCAGGCTTCACGCCACTCGGGCACTATGAGCTGCAACGCAAACGTGCGCGCCTGCCGCTGAGTGAATTGCTCTCAGGGCTGCTGTCATGAGCTGTCCGATATGTGCGAATGAAACAGATACGCGCTATAAACCGTTCTGCTCACGGCGCTGTGCCGACATCGACCTCTCTAAATGGCTGGGAGGCGGATATGCCCTGCCCTCAAACGATCCGGAGGACGCAGAACACCTTGCGGACGAGATAGAAAAGCAGGCGCAGAAGCCGCATTGAAATTTTGCGCAAAAAGCCTCTGGACACCGCCCCGCCCCTCGCCTAGAACGCCGCTACCCAGATCGGTTTAAACCGCATCACCCGTGCCCGGGTAGCTCAGGGGTAGAGCAGTGGATTGAAAATCCTCGTGTCGGTGGTTCGATTCCGCCCCTGGGCACCATTTTTACTAATAAAAACAATGACTTAGCCAAGCGCAATGCGCGCTAAAGTTGTGTAATTCAAAAACACACCTTAAACACACTTTTTGCCGTGTTGCTGGCTATGTTGACTGTGGAATCGCTGTGTTGAACACAGTGTTGGCTAGTGCTGTGTTGCGAACACTGTGTTGGTGGAGTTTTGGGACAACATCGCCTGGAACACAGAGAAACAATTCATAGGCAACGACTAGCTGGCAGTATCACAACAGTACTTCTACGATTTGACGCAACCATCACATCTCAATATGATATGTGTGTACTCATAATTGGTAATGGCTTTGGCGTGTTTTAAATTCTTTTTTGATGTGCCAACTAAATTTGGAACTATAGAACCATGATAATTGACCAGATAGTCTCCCTACGCGTGATGCTTGACGAGATGGAACAGGATATTGGTCTCGACAAACTCTCTCCTCCCGAAAAAAGCATATACCTTGCTGCTCAAGCTGCAAAATCCAAAGACGGCCTTGTTCATACGAGAGATATTCTCGAGCATCAGCTAACGCGGCAAATATCGCGCCCAACATTTTTCAGATGCCTAAAAGCCATTCAAGATCATGGATTACTCAAACATTCAGACCCCAAGAAGAGAGGCGAGTTTAAAGTCCTGTAAAGTACCGCACCTGCCATCGACTGCTTATGAAGACTTTGCGCCATGCTGACGTATTGCTTTGTTGAACGCTATTAACAACAGCAGCAAGAAGAACAATCCAGACACGTCTCCGATGAAGAACCCAAGCATAAGGGTGATCCATGTTGCGTCCAATTGCGCTCCGTACCAGATAGCGTGACCTAAGCCATTGCCAATTGAAGCGACCGCCCCTGCAATAATGATTAGCAACCAATGGGAGCGAAGTTGGCTATCGCTGTGACTAGACCAGGTGCGAAACACCAAGCAAACCGCCAGAAAGCTTGCGCAAATAGATATGAGAGATGAATAAATGCCCTGCTCACTCTCAAGAAACACCCTGAGATACCCCCAAGTCACAAGATGTCCTGGAAGCAGATAAAGTATTGCTCGCCATCCATAGAGATAGACAGCAAGAACACGCACCCCGTGAGGCAAAAACAACAAACTAATGCTCATGGGCAACCAGTCAAAAAACTGCGCCTGTATTGGCATCAAAGCTCCAAAAGTCACAACAAACAGAATAACATAAGCAATAGTAACAATAATTGTGGCTTGAGCTTCGGCGATAAAAGTCAGTCGAGACATATAGCCTATCCTCAAGAAATTCATGTGTCCCCCACACCAACACAGCTATCCTAGCCTAGGCTTGATTGAGCAAGGGACAGATCAACAGCCCGCTTATGTCCAGTTTAGCGTTGACCCTTTGAGGGCGCTGGTTTTTTAGACTTAGCGCACACCCACGTCCACTTTACCGATTTGGAGCTCTTCGCATAACACCAAGAGGCTTAATTGTGGCGACCACAGGGTTTTTGCCCTCATAGGCTCGAACAACGCGCTCTACTGCATCAGTTTGCTTTGGGGCTGAGCTGATGTGAGTAAAGCTGCCTTTATCAGTGTTAAGAGTAATCTCAAATCGAGGGTATCGTAGTGTTGGCTGCATCACATAGTCCCGACATGCATTTTGTTATCAAAAAGAGCCTACATAAAATAACGAGATAACAAAGTTGCAAGCCTTAGGTCTGAAGTGAAGTAAAGTGGGGATTCGTTCCCGACGCCCTCAAATGTTATCGGCGGATTAAAACCTGCCAGTGATGCGGAGCAAAAGTCGGCCACTTGATGGGTTTACAGGGTTTTATGCCAAGAAATAGGTTGGCCAGCGCTCGGTGCAGCAGTATCGGAGCACAAAGAAATGTCCGCTTTCCATTATGGCCAGTCTTGGCCCTTTGCTAATGTGCCGAGAGGTAGTCGGCCGATACGTAGCCTGTGATTTGGGGAGCAGCCTCAAGCGAGACGCGGCACCAGCCTATCTCGGTTCCGCAATCTAGGCGATTGAGCACAGTGCCTTCAGGCAAGCCTAACGTCACTCGATAGCCAAGCCCTGGACCTGCCCGCAATTTAAGCAATTCGTCCGGCCCAGTACCCACGACCGATGTGTGCTCCGTGGTGAGCTTGCCGCAACCGGAGGCAAGCATCAGAATTAAAGTAATTGGAAGGATGGTACCGCGCATAATCTCACCTCATTCATTTTCTTCTCAATATACTACAACATGCCCGCGCCTACCCAGTAATATTTAAGCTAGGGAAAGCCCCGTTCTGGAAACTGGAAGGCCTTTGTTGGCCGCTGATCACAGCAACTCGCATAAGCTTTGGAGCCAGTATGCCTGAGGTAAACCACTTTGTGCTGCAAATAATGGCCACAGTTGCGGAACAAGCAGGCCATACAATCTCATAACGCACCCAGGTGGTCGCTAAGGCACGTGGGATCAAGCTACAGTGGGCTATTCCCGTGCATTCTTCTGGGCAACATTAGCAAAACCTTGAACACCGACAGCATCTTTGTCCGCCGCGCAGACCTCTACGCAACCCAAACAAAGTGCGGATTCCCTGCCCTACACCCTCAAACACACACTTTCGTAGACTTGTTGGTGCGCCCTGCCATAGTGTTGTGCTGAGGAGCATGACATGCGGCAGCTGCGTGACGATACACACCTGATACTGGACGGCGAGGTGCGGGTGTATCGGCGTGAGCGCAGCAAGCGCTGGCAGGCTGCCTTTGTGATCGACGGACATACTATCCGCATCAGCACAGGCAAGCGCGATTTAGCTGAGGCCAAGGAATACGCCCGCGATACGTTTCTAGAATACAAATTCCGCCACAAGAATGACCTCCCTGTTGTCACCAAGAAGTTCTCTGACGTTGCCAAGCTGGCCATTGCGGATATGCGCAAGCAGCTGGATGCGGGCTTAGGGCGTAAAGTGTTTGCTGATTATATCGTGTGTATTGAGCGCTACCTTATCCCCTTCTTCGGTGCACAGTATGTGACCACCATTGATTATGAGAAGGTGCAGCAGTTCTACGAGTGGCGGCGGGCTAAGATGGGCCGTGAGCCAAAGGCCTCAACGCTAAACACACATAACTCAGCAATGAACCGAGTGTTTGAAGAAGCAGTTGCGCGGGGCTTTATCGCGCACAAGAATGTGCCACTGCTGGTGAACCGTGGTGAGAAGAGCGAACGACGTCCAGACTTTACCCGTGAAGAATACGCCACACTGATCCGCAAGCTGCCCAACTGGATCAACGCAGGCAAGGCAGGCAAACCCACAGACATGCGTCACCTCATGCGCGACTACGTGTTGATCATGGCCAATACAGGTATGAGACACGGCACAGAGGCGCTGAACCTCAAGTGGAAGCATGTGACGCTGTTTGAGGAAGAGGACCTGCAATACTTGGAGATGAGCGTGACGGGCAAAACTGGGCGCAGGGATATTATCTGCAGGTCGGGCACGATCAACTACTTAAAACGCATTCATGAGCGCAGTGACGACATACGGCACATCCCTTTTGAAGACTTGCTCAAGCAGCGTGCCGATCTGCCCGTGTTCAGATTGCCCGATGGTACTGTCTCAAAAAACATTCACCAGACGTTCCGCAAGTTCCTCACAGATACAGGGCTGATCATATGTCCGCGCACAGGGCAGAATAGGACGCTCTACAGCCTACGCCACACCTACGCGACCTTTGCTCTTCTCAACGACGGGATGGATATACATGCGCTGGCTGTGCAGATGGGCACCAGCATTGGCATGATTGAGCGGCACTACAGTCATCTGACACCGCGCCTCAAGAAGGACATGCTCACAGGTAAGCGGTATGAGTTGAGCAGGGATGAGTTTGAAGAGCAGGACACTAGTGAGTAGCTAAGGGCTACACCTTTGGCGGAATGCAGACTTTCGCTGTGTTTGCGCGCTCACAGGTGCAGCACCGCGAAAGCGGCCATTGATCAAGCGGTCAAACCCAAGAATGCTGCGACCTGTCTAACGGTGGCAGTGGGCCCGAAGTCACCTTTCTGGCTCCTTGCTGATCACGGTCGTCACAGTTCGAGTTGAGCGACTTTGAGTGAGAGCTATTGCGCCCAGAACCAGTGCGCAGGCAAGCGCCTGTGCGACCGTGATCACTTCACCAAACGCAAGCACGCCAACTGCAAACATCGTGGGCAGTTCAATACTCCCGATGACTGCAGTGCGCGTTGCCCCGATGATGGGTGAACAGACTGTGTAAATCAGTTGCGGAACAAGCGCCGTCACAAGGCCGAAGCCAACTACGAGAAGCCAGTCGTTTCCACTCCTTGGCAGGATTTCAATAGCGTCGGATGAGAAGATAAGAGGAGCAAGGCCAATGACCGAACCTAGCGAGACTGACGCAATTCTCGCCAAGGGCGCAATGCGCGAAAGGCGGTGCACGAGGACACAAATGCCAAAGCCAAACCCAAAAGGCGCGGCCAATGATACGAGAAGAGTTGGAACTTGATCTGGGGGCACGGATGCCGGGGACCCGGCAATTATCGCAGCAATAACAATCAATCCAGCTGCAACAAGGCTGCGTCGCGTTGGTTGATCACCAAAAAGCGCCCATGAAATAAAGACGGTAAACACTGGATACGTCATGTAGAGAACGCCAACTGTCGATGCAGGAACAGTCTCAAGAGCCCTGACATAGCCAACCCAGCCAAGACCCATGACCGAGCCTGCAACCATACCCCAAAGGATTTCTCGCCACTTTGAGCGATGCATCAGGAGTGCTGGCAGTAGGAAAATCGCAGCGAATATGTATCGATAAAATGCAACCGCATAGGGCGCGAGACCTTGATCAGTCAGCCCACGGCTAAAGTAGGGTACCAAGCCAAAACAGATGGATGCAAAAATTACACCAAAAACTGCAAGGGCATAGGGTATTGCGTTCCGCTCGTCTGAAGTTGGTTGATTCATTTCTAGCATCTATCACGCCGTCACTTGGTTGACACTATCGAGACAAATGAATGGCGGCAACGTCCTGCACTCTGTGAGTTCACCCATCATAGGATTTTGCGTTTGCAGCGAATGGCTGGTTCGACGAGCCGCACCGCAGCGTTACGACGCTCAATGAAGGTCCGGTTTGGGCCAAAAGCACCTACAGCAACTCCACAGCCTTACTCAGCTGCTCTGCATTCACATCAATGTAGCGTTGGGTAGTGCTGATATGACTATGCCCCGCCAATTCTGCCAGCAAGCGCACACCCACGCCTTTGTTCGCTAGTCTGGTGATGTAAGTTCTTCGACCTGAATGGCTGGAGGCATCTTTGAGCCCCACAGCTTTGTAGATATCCAAGAACAGCTGACACATGGTGTTGGCTGAGAAGTGCCCGCCCTTTTGGCTTTCAAACAGTGGGCGCTGTGGGTCGCCCAAGTATTTAATCGCGCCATAGTCTCCAAGTGCTTTGCGTAGGCGCTGGTTGAGATACACAGTGCGTGTGTGCCCACCTTTGCTTTGTTCAGCTGTAAGGATGAACTGCTCACGCACGTTGCCCCCTTCATCAAACACATTGCCGACTGTGAGAGCGGCAATCTCCTTGACCCTTAACCCTGCGTAGAAGCTCGTCAGTATAATCGTCTCATCCCGTGTTGGATGACGCCTGCTGCGGCAATACTGTATAACCCTGCGCAGCTGCGCCTCGTTCAAAGTCTGTGCTTGGCGCATGTGCTGATCCCCTCAAAACCTAAGCTTTTGTGTGCTTTGAGTATAAAGTCTGAGGTATTGGTTGGACGACCGGAAAGACGCCTTAGATGAAGTCTATATTTTACAATGACTTAAGCAATAACCTCATACTATGTAACTTCTATGAGGTTTTGTGCTGTGTGGTTCAGCTCAGGCAAAACTGCGCAGTTAATGGCTACTGCGCTCACGCTAAGGGCTCAACACCTGCATTGCACCCAGCTTAGCGCGGTCAGTATTACAACATATTGCACAGCCACAGATCCTGTTAGAATTGAATCCAACCCAAACTGAGCAGTATCTGTGGCGCATTGCGTCCCGCTATCCAGCCTTCCAAAAAAGCTCTTGGAGCTCAAAACCAAACATCAACTGTTGGAAGAAGCTTATCGCGACATCAAAGTGGCCAAGCTCAAGGCCATATGTGAAGACCCCCTGGGTGATGTTGCGTATGTGCAGGCTTTGATTGGACTGCTGGAATTGGCGCTGAGTGAGGTTCATAGCTAAGATCAAGCAGTCGCGTGAGGTACTATGCTACTCAAAGCCTTGCGTCGGTAAAAATTAAGTCATTGATATTAATGTGTAATAAGGCAAACACTGTGTTTGAATTTAGTATGTTTGGCAAAAATGGCAAACACAGTGTTTGCAACATGTATGTTTGACGCAGTAAATCGAAACACTGTGTTTGAACTCTAAACCTGATCACTGTGTTTGGACCGGATTGATCTGTGTTTTAGCCCGCATCGCACCATCAGAGATCGTGAATACCGCCAAGATCAATGGGCTATCGGATAAGCGCTTGAGGTGACGTGCAGCCCTCACACGGGGGTCTATGCGTGTGTTTAAGCGTATTGGAAGTGCCTTGGTGGAAGAATTAACCCATTGATACAAAGCAATAAAAAGGCAAACACTGTGTCTGGAAATGCAGTGTTTGAATTGCGTTCGCACAGCTTGCCCAATGAACAGTGCTCACTTTGCAATGAGCGGATTTGCTGTGTTTGGGCCGGAATGATCCGTGACTGGCGGGTGATTTGGTTGTGACGCAAAGCTCAGTCATACGTTCATTGGGTGGTTCAAGCGGATCTAGTCGCGTGATTTAGCATGTCCAGCGACGGATTACGGCTGACCTTGGCTGCTCTATACACTCAGCGGAAAAATTGGGTCATTGATTTTATTGAATAATAAGCCAAACACGCTGTTTGGAAACGCCATGTTTGAGTTTTTTGTCAAACACGCTGTTTGGAACAGGAGTGTTTGGGTATTTGCAAATAAACGCCGTGTTAACACCGTAAGTTCAAACAGCGTGTTTGACCTGAGCATTGCTGTCTCACGCCACTCAGTGCTGACTTTTTATAGGGCAGATTTGCTGTGTTTGTGTTGGGATGGATTGCAAAGATGACAAAAAATCTGACCCTGATAAGCACCTAGGCGTCGTTGACTGTGGTCAGCAGTCTGGCAAATCTGAACCCATACATCAGAATGAGAAAGCAGACGAAGAAACCAGCCATGTCACCGATAACGTAACCGGAAGCAATTGAGAGGTTTAACTCGTGCGCATGCAGCGCAGTCATCCCAACGCTATTAAACAATGAACTAAACAAAGCTATTATGCCAAAGTATTTCCAATTCGGAATCCCACGCTTCGTGGCAAGATCAGGAAATACTGCTTTCGCAAACAAAAAGCCTAACAAGCATGCCAAGATGTTACCCAACGGCGACCATAGGTCCAGAGTAATGCCTGCCTGGGCACTCACCACCATCATCAAATATGCTGCGGGCAATAAATAGATAGCTGCTCTCCACCCAAAAAACCAAAAAGACAGCACCCTTATGCCATGAGGCAAGAACAATAAACTGACCTCTAGAATGACGTTATTCAAAAGCATCTGCTGGAGCGGAGCAATAAAACCGAGCACGAGTGAATACGCCGTAATGTAAGCAACGCTCACGATCAGAAAGTTCTGAATATGCTCTTTCAAGTATAGTGCGCCCTGCTCTGCGTTTATGCGCTTTAGCCTACGAGAGTGTATAGGCCGCGCTTCTTGCCACCTTTAGCAATTTTGCCCAAGTTCTCAAGATTTTTCAGCGCCCGAAACAGCGAGGGGCGAGAGTAAACGTTATTCAAAGGATGCTGCAAAATGTCCTTTGTGCTTACCAGTGTTGTATCACCGGCTAAATCAGCGACCGAGCTCAGAACAGACTTCTCGATAGCTCCGATATCTCGGATACCAAACTCAGCTTCCATATCGGCAAGCATGATCTGCATTTTTGCGATATTCTTAAGAAGTAAACTCATAACAGGTTTCGTCTCCATGTGTTGCTGTGTTGTTGGTGAAATAAGTCTTAACATAATTCCATATCGGGTTGCAAAGTATAGCGTAAGTATACTATTGAGACCTCATTCATGAGTTACCCCAACTTTCCTGTCGATATTATCAAGTGCTTTAGGCTGGGCTTTCTGATGAAAAGCTTGGCCTTTTTTATGATCAGCTTAATACTCTTCTGCCAGCATCACCGTTAGCACACGGGCAGTAATGGTGGGATCATTTGGATCAGGCGAGTGCATCTGCAAGTCTAGATCGTAATAGTCAAACTTCCAAAAGAACGTGTCACCTGAGAGCTTGATGGCCCCAAAGTCATACTCCGCATATGGGTCGTTGTCTGGTGTAAAGCCATCGAAGTCCTCCACAGCGATTAACAGCTCTGCCACTGTGAGTGGATCGTAGGCCAACACGCCCTGAGTGAGTATCCAGCGACAATGATCAAGACGCTGCCGCGCCCGATCATTAAGTACTGCTATTTTAGCTGTGTTTGCGTCAGGCATTTGCAGCGGCCTTGGCCGCCCCCGGTTTGATCCGTGGTTGCCTCTCTGCTACTCGGGTAATGGCCGCGTCCAACTCCCCTGCAGCAACTGCATTGAGGAATGCATCTAGAACCCCAGCGACTTCACCCAATGACTTCACAAACACCGCGTTGTTGGTGCCATCTGCTGCGATCACACGCGCCCCATAACGGCACTGCACATACCACCCACCGTCTTGCTCAAAAAACCACGGGCGCACACGGCGATGCGTTTTGATCAGCTGTGCTTCTCCAAACTCATCCTTGATCCATTTGTGTCGTTCAACGCGATGATCTTCTTTTTTAAGTGCGGCTGCGTGCACAAGTTTTTGTTCTTTGAGCCCTGCTACGAGTTTGTCACGTCGTGCTATGATGGGATCGCGTTTGGTGCTGCGATCAACTGTCTTGAATGTAAGCTTTGCGAGATGTGTCATGTGCGCTCCTAACTGTTTGGTTACAGCTAAAGCGTATGTTCAGACTTAATGCAGAGCTACCGGAAAGACGCCCAAGATACTGATTATATGTAATAATATTAGATTTTGGGGTAATGCGCAGATAAGTGCAGCATTGAGTATTACCTGTAATGTTTACACATACTGCTCCTAACTCGATAGGAAACGGTGGCGCTCGTCGCTCCTGTAGATAAATTGATTGCAGCCATACTGATCGACGTCCTTGACTTGGCAACTGTGAAGTATTTATTGCCGAGCATGACTGATCTCTCAATCCTGCCCCTTGATGACCTCACCATCGATGAAGCTTCACGGCCGAAAGCGCCTAAGGTTGCAGCAGCCACAGATATGCACCGCCGCCAAGGTCAGCAGCTTGCGGCAATCCATCGTCATTATCTTATGGAGATGGCACAGATTTGTGCGGTCTTGGA
>Ga0228623_1000452_pt1 | contig 17271 bp, 18 predicted proteins | sample 28DmetaG_FD_182856 | JGI IMG/M metagenome (GOLD analysis project Ga0228623, IMG submission 182856) | Seawater microbial communities from Monterey Bay, California, United States - 28D | ecosystem: Environmental > Aquatic > Marine > Coastal | place: USA: California | collected 2016-10-04 | reverse complement strand
TTTCTCCGTCTGGCCCAGAAATATCGCTCAGAGTGACTCTAGGGCCGATGACATTTGGAGACGCAGAGTAATCTGTCTGAACTACATTCTGAAACTTCGTCGGCGTCAACTCGGCTCCCTGCGTGTAATCCACGCGCGTGGTGTTTGGACTAGCCGACTGAATCAAACCATCAGCATCAGTATACGTAGCAACACCCGCTCGCGAAGCCGTAATCACGTCCAACGTCTCAGGGTTCGCCGGATCAAGGTCTAGCGTAGGGTTCTCCAATGTCCCGATCATCGACGAACGGGAATCGAAAAAGAGATACGGGTCTAAGGATAAGGGGTTGAAGGGAATCAACCCACCCTTAGTAATACCTAAGCCGAGACCGAGACGTGACATGCCGGATTATACTTGTTTGTATGCAAGAACCTTACCCGAAGTCAAACCGAAGGCAGTGATCTGACCGTAGATAACCGTTCCGGCAGGGATGGCGACGTCAGTAGGAAAGGTTCCTTCTAACTCAGGCCACGTCAGAGATGAGAACGTAGTGTCCTCAAGGATCTGCAACGCACAGAACTCGCCAGTAGCACTGCCGCTTCCTACGTATTTTGCTCCCTTCTGACCGAAGGTTTGTTTGTCGATGTTGTTAGTCATGAATTAAATAATGTTTGGGATGTGGAAATTGTTTCCGGCTGGTTTAACTGTGAGCTTAGGCTTCGCGGCTCCTCTAGCGGCGTCGAGTTCTTCGTCTAAGAGCTGGCGGCAAATCGTCCAGTGGTATTGGGCGCGTTCCAAATCAGCGTTGTCCTCCGCTAGCATACCCAAAAGGCCGTGCTTAATAGCGTTCAGGTTGCCCAAGTGCATGATGTCATCCTGCGTTAGGACTGGTTGCCACGCCCGTTTGAGCAGTAGTTTGACGTTCTGAGTAGAGCCGCTGCTATTAGAGAACCGGAATCGGCGGTAGCGAGCTACGCCGTCGCCTTTAACTACGGCTAGTGTTGTGCTTGAGGCGGTGTCTCCTCCAAGACGGCGGGCCGTTTGGTCACCTCCTTCTAGAACTTCAGGCGTGGAGGGGAAACTCATCTTCATGACGTAGTTTGCCTTTTGGGGGGCCATGTAAATAGAGTTACCTTCAGTTATACCATAAGAATACCAAGAATCAGTGGCAGTATTACTTACTGTAGAACCCGAACCTTGTAATTCATCTGATATTTCCCTATAGCCAATTTCGTCCGTTGCTGGATCTATCCAGAATACGTAAGGAATCTCATAAGGTAATGAGTAGACTATACCATCTGGGCCTAATACAGAAGAGTAAGATTTATTCTTGTAGACATCTACTCCACTATATGTCGCTTTTTTAATACGTAAAACAGACGGAAGAGGGATCTCAGTTGCGGAATCGTCGGAGGTATCTATTTTAAGGATCGCGTTTCCATGCCTTGGGAAACAATAAATACATCCAGTTGACGGGACGAACGTCCCACCGGAGTATTTGTTCCAGTAGGCGTGATTTGTCCATAGATTCGTATTATACGAGCCTGTAACATAAGGCTCATTACCCGTTAAAATATCGTCGCCTAATGTAATATTATCATCAGAGGGGTCAACGATAGCAACGCGGTCTGCGCCATATGGTGTGAGGTAGACTTTACCATTTGTTGCTTTTGTAGCCCCAAAGTAAGAGTCATACAACCATTCGTATCCATTAGCTAGTTCAGTGTCCCAGTTAGGGCGAACTGTGTAAATACCCCCAGTTCGGGAAGGTGTGAAACTTAATAACGTCTGTGCGTAAGAAGTCAGGTTAAATTTTGAAACGAAGGGGTTGGCGTAATTGGCTACAGTTCTAGAATAAATACTACCGTATATATGGCCATTAGCTTCAGCTCCTCCTCGTATGTTAGTATGGGTTAAACTCCCAGAGGGCCGAGGAAAAATATCAGGTGAACCGGAACCATCTGTAATCTCTAGATAATTGAAAGCAGAGTGGGGGTTAGCATATATTTTCCCGTTACTAGCTGTTAAAGAGTCGACATACTTTTGGTTACCGTTACCTGTTACCGGATTTACTATTTCACTAGTTGTGTCATTTGAAGGGTCAATAACTAGAATATTAGCGTCGATATAAGGAGTAGCATAAAGCTTGTTGCCACTCTTAGCGATACCACGCCATTTTAAATTACTTGGTTCTCCTAAATCACTACCAATCAGCTCAAAAGTAAGTTGCGAACCGCCTACCCCGTTTGAGGCTACAGCGGAGACCTTAACCTCTTCAGAAACGTCAGCAAAACTAATCGACTTGATACTGACGACTTTATTGACGAGCGTAGACAAAGAGGCCGTTCCGTTTAGTTCAAACGTGTGGCTATCGACGGTATCTTCACCGACCGCAAAATCCGTTTCTTTACCGTAAACTACTGTGACTGAACCAGTAGTAGGTAAAGTAGTTTTCGGTGCGATTGGCTCGACTACGATATAATAGACATCAGTAGCTGCTTTATGAGTTAAATCCTCCTTAGCCTCATGAAAACCATCATCTACAACGCCGAAAATAGGCGAAGGACCGTCGCTAGCGTAGCCAGAGATCCGGTAATCATGCCACTGAGACTGTGCATCTACCGGAGAGTTCTGCAACATTGCGCCTAAAAGGCTCTCAGAATGCTCTGGCAACGAGAAATAATCGTTGGTAGTCTCAATAGACCAGTCATACAGCAGGTCTCGCCACATCCCCATCGCGTAGATTCGGGGCATGACCATGTTCAATTTCGCCACGATATCCTCATCGGGGCGGACATAGTCAGATAAGGCTTTGGTTACCGCCTTGACAGTCAACGCTGGCATGGACCGAATATACGGGGTTTAGGTAGGCAAGTCAATCACTGAGAAATCTGTTAAACTATACGGTATTAAGGTGTTCTAGGCTTCTCCCAGATCTCATCCAAAATGAAAGATCTCTCTGACCCACCCCAATTTGAGACGATACTAAAGCGGCTAAAGCTTCTTCCCTATTCTGACCTATGTTAAGTAGAGATTTACCGCATGTTACGACTTTCTTACCCATCAAAGCAGCTTCTAATAAAACTGTAGAATTCATACCCCACACTAAGCTAGACCCCATAATTAGTGATTTTAGGTCACTCCCACTTCCTTTTCTCAAAGAGTCGCAAATACCTAGATCACCATAACTTTTAGTATCTTTCGGGTGTTTTCTGAAGATAATTTCCCTATCGGGAAAGGTTTGTTGTGCTGCCCTAACTACATCCCCCACCCACCTAAGAGGAGACCATTTTACAACAGATGTGTCATTTGCGAGTTGGAGAGGCACTAGAACATACCCCTTATCAGAAGCTTTAAAATTACCCTTATAGGATTCTCGCACTATTTCAAGATTCCTATAGTCACTATCCTCAAGCCAAGATAAGTCATCATAAAACAAAGACGAATTCCCGTTAGTCCCCCTACGATCTACGTAGATAAATTGTGACTGAGGGAACCAAGCAACTTCACAATTAAATACTTCGATATTTTTAGATGAGCAGTATTTTTTAGCCCCACTTAGAAATGGGTATTCGCCATTCCAAAAATATACTCTATCTAGATGTTTCAAGCTCTGTAGCTTGTGAGTCCCCCAATTATTATAACCTAAATAACATACCTCATGACCTCTACTCTTATAGTATCCAGTAAGTGGGGAAACAGCATTTCTAAAAAACTCCGAACCCCATAAGCAAAACGCTACTTTCATTTACCAAAACTGAATTCCGTTTGTCTTACCACTGATATTCGACGAACCTGCCCGCTGGCCTGCGACCCACTCTTTCGGGCAGTAAACTGGCCAATCCTTCCGACGGTGCGCGAACTCAAGCTGGTGGTCGATATGCTTGTTCGTGTTCCGGTAGTCCGTCGCATACGATATATGGCGGTAGAACTGCGTGAATGTGGGCTGGTTAACAGCGTATGCGTGTGTCCTGTTAATTGAGTTACCAACAATTACGTTAGGAAACTCAGTAGGTGTAGGGTCGCGGCGGTGCTGGCCACCTAAGTATATCTGGCCCCAATCCTTCGGGACTGTCTCCATAAAGATATTTAAGTTCTCCAAAGCGTCTTCCTTGAAGATCACGTCGTCCTCCAACACCAATACGTTCATGAGGTTTGGGTTTCCGTTACCATCTCTGTCGTGGATTACGTCTTCTAGAATCCTTTGGTGCGAACGCAAACAGCCCCACGCGCCTCTGCCAGATCCCCAGTCAGCGGGACAGGTCGTCCAGTCGCCGATAATAGCAGGATAATAGTGGACCTTGTCGTTGTCCGCCATTTTAGTCTCATCCAGATGCTTCTTCGTCTCTTCAAGACGATCACGCCTATGAGCGCAGTTGATCACGTAAACGCGGTCAAACCAGTCAGTTAGGTTCTTCATGGGTTTCCTTCTCCCTCAGATACAGAGGAATAACTTTTAGACGAGCCAGACGATGATGAACTAGTGGGTGGGCTACAAGGTGAGTCATACACAGATACCACAATAACTAGAGATGATCCCGCAGATGTAGATGAATACGCGACATAACCCCCAGAGGGATCACTTGAGCTTGACCCGCCAGTCCATTGCTGCGACGAACTATCTTCTATTAACCACCTTTGTGAATCCCAAAAAAGAAAGTATGAGCTGTAAGGTGATCTATATTGATCAACAACATCGTCCCAATATAGCTGAATAGGGCTTTGGCTCTGCGCCCCATCGTAAATAACGAGCTGCGCTCTGCATTTATCATTTGGTGCCGCCATCTAATCTCTCGGATAAGCTGAGTTAATAAACCTCTCGTTAGCGATGAATTGCTCTTTGCTACGCTCTGGCATATCGAGATGTTTAAACCCTTTACGGACTCCAGTCAATTTCAATGTTACTTTAGTCGGTCGGAGGAATGACAAGGGCCACGCCGAAAGAATCACGTTGTTCTTCTCGATCACCGCGCCAACCGATCCAGCCCTGTCGCCGGAGATGCCTGTAACGGCCATCGAGTCTGGCTCACATACTGCCAAGAACCTGTCGTCGATTCGGGCTACTGTTTTAGAACCGACTACCGGAACATCACGCATCACGAACTCAAAGAGAACCTCGTTGGATTCCATCGTAAACAACGCGCCGTATCCTTTGTCGTGCCAGTCCATAGGCACAATAGCGGTAGACTTATCTGAGCCGGAATCTGAGCTTGAGGATGATGAATCTGAGTTGCTCGACTCTTCCTGCTCACCGAAAGCGGTTAACCAATATACGTCAGTCGAGATGTTTTGATCTAGTGACGGAATATCATAACCAGCGTCTCCTGATGCTACCGTTCCTATCTTTACGTAGAACTTACCCCCGTCATCATTAGGCAAGCTCTGTTGTTGCGGCGCGGCTGGACCTCTTAACTCACATAAAGTTACACCCCCTGATGAGTCGGTTTCCCAATACAGGTAAACATCGCCGCGCCAGTTTAATTCATAAAACTTGTATCGGTTCTCAGCAGGGCTGAGAGGGGATGGAACAATGACTTGTGGGTTACTTAGACCTGCTTGTGATACCAAACCGTCTGTATTAAAAACCATCCGGTTGATCTGGTGGACCAACACACCAAAATAGATGTGTATTTTCTCCTCAGGCGCGGGTCGTAACGCAAACGGGTAAGGCTTATAGTCTGGCGGGTCGTCCGTCGTCGTTATCAGGGTAGGGTCGTCTCCTTGATAAAAGGCGGTCTCGTAATTTCGGCTATCCTCTGGCGCACTATTTAGCGGGACAGGTAGACTGATATCAGAGTTATCGAATACCTCTTTCATCTAGGTAACAGTAGGTGCGTAAACAGTCGTGGTCTCTTTCAACCAACCTCCCCTGAACTTTTTAACAGTGGAAGACACGACTAAGCTAGTAGGCCAGTCGGTGAGGTTAGTTGCTTGGAAAGTATAAGTTCCAGCAGTGTAGACATATTTTTCATCCTCTGTTCCATTTGACACACTTACATCCACCACATCATGGAGTGTCTCTTTAACGCTTAAAGAAAAGTAAGGGGTAGATACGGCAATCGGTTCAGGCTGTGGGGGCGATGGGACAATAGTCGCGGTAGGTTTTGAAGCAGACCAGACAACAGCAACCTCAGCCTTACATGGCCCTCGGTAAGCTCCTTTTGAGTATTTAACCCTTGGAGAGTATGTCTTAGCACCGGACCTTCTCTCCCATAAGTCAAAATCAATATCTTCTAAAACAGGAGGAAAAGAATAGTTAACCGACGTATCATAGGAGAAGGAACCTCCTCCTGAGTCAGTGTTTACAACCTGTTGTTCTGTAACAGCATACCAGTTGTCTGAGAGTTGCTGTAGCGTCCGTAGGATACCGGCACTTCCTAGCTGCCAGTAAGCGTTGTCAGGGGCTATTGCTAAAGCCTCAATAGTAGAACCCCCTACGGCTTCTCCTTTATGGTAAAGAGTCTGTTTAGTGTAGTTTGTCTTTGAAAAGAACTCATCATAATCTAGACGGTAAAGGGGGACTTTCTTTACGTAAACCCGTTGCTCGATGACATACAGCCCGTTAAGGATCTTGTCGTTAATAGGGATCTGTTTACGTTGGGCTAGGACGTGTGTGCCTGTAAACTTACCAGCCGGAACATCAGGCATTGCTGCCCCCATGTCAGGAGTAGTAGAGCTAAACTCACTCCGCCTAATGACATAGTCTCTCGTGATCGCGTCGAACTTAGTGCCGCCGATATCGGCTTCACTAAACGCCCAGTTATCGTTGTCTTGATCAAGCTGGTCAGCGGCGTAGTAGTAACGGTAATAACGGCTCTGGTCGTCTGCGGCTGCTGCGTGGACTAGTCGGTGGTTTGGCCACTTCTTAAAGTCTGGATGCTTACTACCGTATTCCGGTATGCTTGTGCCGACCCGCTCTGCATCAACGGTCTCAAAGAATAAGATGTCGTTGACGTTCGGCGTAGGGAACGTAACGACTGACTGTCTCTGCGGTGATGGGTTAAGGGCCATATCCGTTTAGGAGGTTGCGACTTTTATGATGGCGAAGTTTAGCACGGCAGTGAGAGCAAGGGTGCTACCACTATGGCTTCTATGTAAGGTAATATTACAAGAACCCGCCGACACATCAGATACAGTCGCGTTTAGCTCTTGGTGACCTGTTTGAAAACTAACTAAAATTACGTCATTCACGTCGATGTGGCTATTGGTCAGCGTAAATGTTCTAGCATCGTCCTGACCAAAAGTATGTGCTTGGCAGGTAATCACCCCAGAAGGGGCGTTCAAAGTGACTCCAGTGGTAATGCTAGTAGCTTGTGTAACAGTTCCACCGCTACTATAGCCTAGATCTGCTGAAGCTTTTACGTTAGTAGAATTTACGTTAGTAGAGGTTAAATCACCAATAGATCCAGCCGAAGCAGTCGCAAGTGTAGCGACTAAACTAGAAGTATTTAAAATTCCACTAACTGTTACTCCAGTAGTAGTGGTAGAAAGCTTAACAGCGTTGTCGTGGTATAAGCTTAATGATCCGTCTGCTACACACGCAATGAAGGTCTCGCCAGTATACTTCTGTAGGTTCAGGTTAGCCCCTCTGATGTTTAAGTCGCCAGTTCCAGAATCGTCGATGTAGCTGTTATTACCATCATGGTAAATCTGGAAATCTTGTCCTGTCCCTAGTTGGATTTTTACGTTATCAGGAAACAAGATACGTTTTGAAAACTGTGTCCCTACTAAACTACCGTCTAACCTTATATATTCTGCTGGGTTGCCGCCAGAGCCGCTATCAGCGTAAAATGTAATATCCCCGTCAACTACCTGAGATTGTATCTGTAACTCTCCTGTTGTATTTATTATCCTCGACTGAGTGCCGTCGTGGTAAATCTCTAGGTCATCACCAGTTCCGAAATTAGCTTTGAGGCCGTCCCCAAAAAACTGGTTCCCTGACATTGTCAGGCTTGTGGCAATCGTAGCGGCACTCGCTGCTAAGGTAGATGTCGTTAAATTACTTAAAGAAATGTTTCCGCTACCATTGCTCGTCGTCGAACTTGTGATTGTGTTAGGGCCAGCCGCACCAGTAGCACCTGCTGGGCCAGCGACAGTTGAGTCAGCTCCTGCTGGGCCTTGTGGGCCAGATATAATCGTAAGCTGAAAGTCGGTATCGGTTACGGTTAAGGTGTGCCGATTTGATTCTGTAACTGTTGTAGCCATTAGGTAATCGGGGTATCAGTAATATTATTCTCAACCTTTACGTCACCATAAATCAGGCGGGTTGTAGTCGTCCCAGTGTCGTCTTGTTTCCGAAAAAGATCCCATTTGTAATTTACATGGGCGTCAAGCTTGATTGACTCGTCCTTATCTAGATGAACTAAAACTTTACCTTTGTCGGCGTTGTTGTTAGCGGTCTGGTTTAGAACAGTAGCCGAAAAAGACGCGACTAGTGGTTTTCCACCATCGCGCCTTATCTCGGCTTTGAAAGTTTCATCAGTTAAGCTAACTGTTCCAGAGGAATCTGAAACAGTCAACGTAAACGAGAAATCCTCGCCACGACTTACAATAATGTTATGTTTTGCTGCTGCCATCAGTCATAGCCTTTTCCACGGCAATGACGAAGCCTACCTTATCTGAGTCGCCTTGTCCAGCGTCCTGTTTCATCGGTCCGCCGTTCACAACGTAGGAATGAACCGTGTCCAGATAATCATTAGCCAGCGTCACTTTTGACTGAACCCACGCTTCTGAAAGCCTTGGCGAACCACAGCCACACTGTTGCAGGAGTGCCTCAACATTAGCCTGCATATTAGAAAGCTGCTGCTGGACCATCTCCAGATCCTTCTCAGCATTTTCATGCTGAGGAGAATCATCGGATTGATATACGTCGTTCATTATACGTAACCGAATTCACGGTAGTATTCTAAGGAGAACTGATTAGCGGTCTTCTCTCCAAGACCACCATCCCGCTCTAACTTTTCAACCATTTGAGCTAACTTCTTCTTATCCGTTGACGACTTAGGGTCAAACGGAGTGTAGTGAGCAGTCTGGAACAGGTCAATAGCTTGTTGCGTGTAGTCTTCTTTAGGCTTTTCTTCCTTAGCTGCGGGAGCTTTTTCTTCACCCATCTCACGCTCAGAAGCTGCTATATCTCTAGCTTCAATTTCGTCTAACGATAATTCAGGCTCCGTGTTAGCACCCATCTCACGCTCAGAAGCTGCTATATCTCTAGCTTCAATTTCGTCTAATGATAATTCAGGCTCCTCAAACGCAGGAGCTAAACCTTGATCAACAGCATCTTCAGCGGTTGGTTCAGGCACTCCGAAGAAGAGATCACGAAGTTCTTTCGCTTGCTCTGGCGTCTGGACGTCTCTAACTAAACCCAGCAAATCCTTATCACGGACGGCGATCTTCTCAACCATGGCTCGCTCTTCTGGAGTAAAATACTCAGCCATCGCTTCGTCACGGGCGTTACCAGTGTCGCGAGCTTTAAGGTTCTGAGGCAACAAAGCCATGCGATTAGCTTCTGCATCGATATCCATACCCGTATCATCTACGGCTTGTGATAACGTTCCAAACATCCCTGCAACGGTGTTGATTGGGTTAATAGCTGACTTACCCATCCGCATCAACACCCCGTCGTCTCCCATGGCTTGGTAATCTCTATTGGCCTCTTCTTGAGCTGAGTCGTCTCCAGTCACGTAGCCAGAAGTAAGGTCGTAGATGTCTTTGGCGTGCATTGCTGCCTGTAAAGGAACAACAGCTTTACCCAAGCCCCTTAGGAACCCCTTCGCAGCTTGTCCGGCTCTCGACGCTACTTTTGCGTCAACAACTGGTCCGCCCCTAGGAACTCTAGCTCTTGGGCTGCCTCCTGTAGCAGTAGTTTGATTAGCGGGGATGATCTGACCACTACCGCCTCCTGACGGTAAGCGGGCCGCACCACCACCACCACCACCACCACCACCACCACCACCACCAGTCGTGGTAAGGGTTGTTGGGGCCGCGTTTGCGGTAGGCGTTAGGGCAGTAGCCCTCGCACGACTTTCCATAAGCTGCTGATAAACCGCTCTTTCCTGCGGCGATAGGTTACTTAGGAGATTTAATAATTCTCTCGGTGGCATAATAAATGTTTCTGTAAAAAAGAACCCCGCTACCCGTTTTAGAGACAGGTAACGGGGTTCATGTTAAGTGTTACGTGATTCGGGATTAGGCTGTGCCTGTAGTCTCACTTGGAGTAATACCATCCTGAATAGCTTTCATGAGATTTGAAATGCTAATCGTTTTAACTTTCGACTGAGAGATATCGTAGATTAGGACGAGGTCTTTCGTAGAAATGGTGGTTGGAGTGCCTGCGTTTGAAGCGTCAAGCTCTACTGTGGCGAGTGCTTCCAAAGTTGGTGCGTCATCTAGTGTTGGCATAATTGTATATAAGTTACGCTAAGTAGGGGCAGCGAACTACCCCTACTCAACTAGATTAATTAGGCAGCAGGAGTGCTGGAGTCACGCTTGAAGAGGAGAACGAAACCAAACTCAGTCTTGATGGGCTTGGTAGCACTGGCAAGAACTCCACGGAAGAATCCGATGGTTCCGTCAGGGTTAGTAATCTCGTTAGCGATGTTCTTCCAGTCAAACTTACCACGGTAGTTGACAGGATCAAAGCTGAGTCCGTTAGAACCGCTCATCGGATTAGGGATGAGGGCTTCGCAAACTTCAGGGTGAAGAACGTAAGCTGCTTCAAATGGAGCTGACTCGTAAGCGGCGTTAGGAGTAGCGACTCCTCCGGCAGATACACTGTAAGGCTCAACAAGTGAATAGTTAGCTGCGTAGCGTGGAGCAAGATCGTCAACGAGGTGGTAGAATCCTCTGAAGGACTTCTCAATTCCCAATGGAGCGATCAGGTCACTGACCTTAGCGTTGTTGTAGCGAACGTCATCACGGAATCCGGCTTCAGTCTGGAGCTGATAAGAAGCTTCAGAAGAAAGGACGAGTGAGAACACTGGACGACCGTTCTCACGACCGTAAGCATTCGACCCAGCACCTTGGCGAATAAGGCTATAGTAAACCTTATCGAGGATTGCGTTAGATACGTTAGCGGTGACTCCCGAAGTAGGAACTTTAGCAACAGACTCTTGACCACCAGTAATAACGGTTCCAGTAGTTGCACAAAGAACTTTGTTGTCCGCGATGGCGTGGAACTCATCACGGTAGCGGTTTTCCCAAGTGTTGCGGGTAACTTGCGTCATGATGTCCATGATGGCACGGAGCTGGTCCTGACGGTGTGCAGCGAAACGAAGGTCTTCCAAAGAAATCTTCGGGGACTCAATCACGGCGCGTTGCAGCGAGAAAGGCTTGAGCTTCTTGTTGAACTGAACGAAGGAACGGTTGTCGGCTGGGTTAGCCCCATCTTCGTCACCACCGCCTCGCCCACCTTGAGCATCGCGTAGAGTTCCGTCTTCTTTACCAGTTGCAAGGCTAGCAGCCGGAGTGCTGGTAGCACTGAACTGATTACCGACAGCATCCCAGTTAGCCCCGATTGCCCCACCAACGGTTTTAGTAGCAACGGCACGGTCATAGACGAGCGTGGTCTGCTGGTAGCCCATCCCATCAGGGAAAGCGGACTGCTTAGTGAGGTCCAACCAAGGAGAGGTGTGGAGGGTGCGTGAGTAGATGTCGCTGCCGATGCGGTTAGCTTCTTCAGCGAGAATAGTGTTGACGGCAGTGAGGCCAGTCCCGAGATCAAATGTAGACATTGTTTTAAATAAATAAGAGTTTGCGCTTCCGGCCAACGTGGTCGGAAACTAAAGAGTTTTAGGGCGAACCTCTTAGAACTAATCAATGGCTAGAGCAACCGGAGTTTCTATGTGCTTTACCAGTTGTTTAGAACTATTTAAGGCTAGAGCAACCCAACTGATAAACGCATATTAACATCGTCTGGCGATCTGTCAACGGGGTCACACGGCACCCAAAGCAGCGTTCACGCGCTCTTCAAAGCTCGCGTTATCTGATACTCCAGCTCTGGCCGATGGTGCTTTCGTCTGGCCAGACATCGCTGGCTCTGCATCCTCATACTCAGCAAGACGATCAGTCAATGACTCAACTTCTTTCCTCATCTCAAGATACTGTCGAACAACCGTCGGGAACACTTGGGCTGAGACCGCATTGTAGGCGTGGTCAACAGGATGGAGGACAGTAGGATCAGTCTCTGATGCCTTCTGCTGGATGGCTGACATGTCGAGACCTTCGATTCCTTTGAGGAAAGGCAACTTTTCTTGGACTCTTTCGACGACATTCCTAGTGATGTTCTGCCTGAGTTGGGCGTTCTCAGCGGCTGAGGCTGCTTGTTGCTGCTCTTCAAGATATCTAGCTTCTTGTAACGCCGCATCCGCATTCTCGTAAAGCTTTTCACGTCGCTGCAAGATCGGGTCAATGTCTTCCATGATCCGGTAGATCTTCGCCTTATCCCGATCACTAGCATTCGGCAAAAGCTCGGATAGCTGCTCTTCCTGTTCCTGCGGGTCGTCTAACGACAACACGTCAATCAAAGCATCCGAATCGACTTCATACTTATCAGCGATCTGGTCAGCCTGCTCAACGAGGGCTTCCAACGGCTGTGATACCGCCTGCTGATACGCTTGGGTCTGCTCCAGATTTGAGAGGGCTTGTTGCTGCTCGTACTGAACTAGCCGCTCTTGTAGCTGCTCAACGTCCTTGTTCTCGGCTAGTCCTGTCAGTTCCTGAATCTTTGACTCGTATTCCTTAGACTGCTGGCGCAACTGGTCCAACTCGGATCGGTTCGTCTTTAACTCAGTCTTGAGTTCCTTGAAACGGTTAGCCGCTTTAGGGGTCCACTCATCGCCGATGTCTTCGGTTAAGCTTTCGATTGGATCTGTATCCCGAACCTCGTTTCCCGTATCCTGAACCTCTGCAACTGGTTCCGGTTCAGGCTCTGCAACTGGTTCAGGCTCTGCGGCTGGTTCTGGTTCAGGCTCTGCGGGTGCTTGGTCAAGGTTAGCAAACGCTGCTTCCAATGAGGACTCAAAGGAGGCTGGTTCGGTGGCATCAGGTAAAGCATCTACATTAGTTGGTGCTTCTACGGCTTCAGTGGCCTCTACGGCTGCTTCTACAGGTGCGTCCATTCGTCTGGTTGGTTAGTTTTGGTAGTGGAGGGCCGATGAGTCAGCTTCTCCAGATCATTAAAGGCGTCTCTGTATCCCGCATACCAAGCCAGTTTATGGCTGTTCGCTTGCGGGTCCGAGTCCAACGAAGTAACCGTTGGGCCAGATGCCTCTTTCAAAATTGCGATTGCTTGTTGCAGGGCAGGGTCGTCCAGTAGCTCCCGTAGCCTTGTAACCGACTTTAAATCTTTGAACCAATGTTCCAGCTTAACTGGAACTGTGGCTTTCTTTTTAGCTGGCATTATTCTTGTTCACGAAACCTCAAGGCGGCTTCGGCATCGCGGATCGCTTGCTCTTGGTCGAACTTCTTCTGCTTAATAGCCATCTCAAGTTCAGCCTTCTGCTGCGTAATCTGCATATCGACTTGCGCCTTCTGTAGCTTCATATCTACCTCAGACGTTTCAGGTTGTCCACCCTCTTCTTCAGAAATTTGCTGTTGTTCTCTCTGGATCTTTTCCAACGCCTTCATGGTGTTGTTGATAGCTTCCTCAGCATACTGGAGAATCTGCTTCGCGTTGGACACTACGGCCTCCAATGCCGGATCACCAGCAGCGTATTGGGCGGTCTCTCCGATGTGCTGGTAAAGTGCCTGCAACGCCGGAAGAACCTGCTGCGGATCAGCTTGGCCTTCGTTGATAGCCTGAATGAACTGCTGCAACAACGGAACGTGTAACTGCAAGTGCTGGCCGTGCATCTCGCTAGAGACGACCGGAACTGGCTGGCCTTGTTGCAACTGCTGGTTCTCAAGATAAGCAATCTTGGTGTCTACCGTTTGCCTGTCGTCTTCTTGCGCCGGAACATAGCGATCCGCGAGGTCGTGACCGACACGAGTGCTAACGATGTCACGAGTAAGGTTGCGGCGACCAACGTCGTCGAATTGGCCACTAATTCCTTGAAGCTCGCGAAGCGAGACGAGTCTGTTTGCGTGCGATCCATTACCAATGGAACGAACTGCTTTGGTCTGTGCGACATCTAATTTCTTAATGAATTCTTTATCTACGCCCCGCTTCTCACAGCGGTCGAAGAAATCTTTAATCGCCGCATCAGGCCGCTTGACCTGAACGATACGGCGGACCATCTCGCGCATAAGGCGAGTCCAACTTGAGTAGAAGAGGTTTAGCGTTGAACCGCTGATACGAGTCGCGACATCCATGTCCGCCACAACCTGCATCTGGTTCTTGTATGGCGAAGTCTGGTTCGGCCCATACGGAGACATCGTGTCGGTGTTCAACGAGAGCTGCTGCGTCAGATCCTGCAAGGCTGGTTGGACCGCCGTGCCTAAGTTAGGAATCGCTTTCTCAACGATACGCACGTTAGGTGACATCACCGCATACGCGCCGTAGAACGTGAAGCTGAGTTCATCCAACGAGCGTTGGTTCTCCGGCTGGATCATCACCGCCGACGCCAACATCGCGCCGTCAATCTGCTGGCAACGAAGCCTGTTACTCGTCTGGACGTGCGAAAAGATCCGCTGGCCCAGTCCTCTAATCGAATGATAAGTGCCATTACTACCGACTCCATAAGTGAAGAAGATATACGCCTGTTCAGGTGTATCGTAGCGACTGACCTTCTTGTAGAGGAAATCTTTAGGACTAGACTCAGCGGATATGTAATGACTCACGCTACCGTCGATCTCACGCACCCAGTAGTGCAGCACGTCAACGGTAGGGTTCTGGATGCCTGTGTAGAGATCGTTGTTCTTAATCTCTGCCTGCAACGCTTCGTAATCAGAATATGTGTTGCCAGACGTGTAAGCGCGGCCCGAAGTCTTGACGTTCTCCATCATGACTCGCTTGACCTCTTCTACGTTCCAGCCGACCGCCTTAGCGGCCTTCTCGTTCTTAATAAAGTGATATAGCTCGTGTAGCTGATACTGACGGCGACCAACAGCGATGTCGATTGCGTTCTCCGAAGCAGATGACTGACGTGGAATCAAGATGTCCGCGAAACCGCCGACACGGAACTTCCAGTCTTCTGGTGAATCGAAGTAGGCAATACCGACTCCGTGCTTAATAAACTGTGTGCAAAGGCGAAGGTAACTACTGTGGAACTCCGGCCAGCGACGGAAGAGGTTTGTCAACTCCTCCGCTACGATGTCCTCCTTCGGCCCTACTTCGCTTCTCTCGCCCGTCGTAGCCTTTACCTCCACAAGACGCTCCAAAGAGCTGTAGAGGTCAACGTAGGCCGAAAGAGAGATGTCTAGCAGACGCTGCGCTTCTCCGAAGTTCAAGTTGGTCTTGAGTCCCTGACCACTAGCCGCTAACTGCGACTCGTTGTAAGGCGCAACGCCGTCGAACATACTGTCGATCCGCGAGCGGTTAACAGCAGACTTCTCATCAGCGCGGAGCAAGGTTGCAAAGATACCTATAGCAGCTTTTACATCCTTGAGACGTGTTTCAACAGGCTTACCCTTTTCATCAAGGCTCCCTAAGTCGAGGCCGTCTAAGTCAATTAAGTTTGACATACTTGGCGAGTATATTGATTTGACGGGCAATGTCAATCATTTGGGTAAGCCGCCTTCATGATCTTCTCCACGCGGACCCAATGTTTTTTACCTTCGTCACTAATCAGCCTAACGTAGTCTGACCCACTCATCTCTTTGACCGTCACGATAAAGGGCGAATTACGTTTCTTCTTAGCCAGATTACGGTATTTCCATATAGCACCCCAAGGCGTTACTTTATAGTCAGCATAACCCTCAATCACAACCATCTCTTGGTCAGGTAACTCAGTTGTGGACGCGACATTACAGAAGTCGTGGTTTACCCACCTACGCGTCCCCTTATCATCGGTTATAAGGGTTTTATAGAAGTTACCGTTCCAGTACCTCTGAAGGGTCTTGCCCGTAGTTGTGTTCACGACGTGGCCGTCGCACCGCATGGCGTAGTTCTCCGCCCCGTAGATTGTTCGATATGTAGTTTGTTCACTCATGTATTTACTTTGTATTCAGGTTAGACCCCATCTAAAAAACTTTTTTCTAGCTCCTTAGTACTTATATAATATATTTAAATACTAATAGTCTATAGAAAAGTTTTCAAAGTGGGTTTTGACTCACGCCTCTTTGCGAAGATACGCTCCTTATTTTTGACGTAATACGCTCTGTTATAATCACTTAGCTTCTTTTTACGAGCCTCTACCGCTTCCGGCTCCAACAGCTCGTCGATCTCGTTTCGTCTCTGAAACCGACTTTTTGCCTCTTTGTAGTACCTATTTTGGTATTCGAGTCTCGCATCCCGATTCGCTAAATAGTATTCGCGTTTCTTCTTTGCGTCGTATTTCGCCATGCCTGACTCTACCTAAACGAGCATAGTTGTCAATTTTTTTCTATAATACGATATATATACATGACATCCGCAAAAAAAATAGGGCCACCCACCGGTGGCGTATCCCGAATCCTGAGCCACGAACCGGCTATCATCATCCAGCAGCGACGAAAAAATAAATCACGATCCAGAGAACAGCGGTTCAGGAACCATGATCAAGGATTCGGGATTCGGGATTCATCATTCGGCAGAGGAGGGCAGGGGTTCGATGATGCTAGACATCACATCGCAACCCGATTCCCGATTCCCGATTCCCGATTCCCTTACCCCTAATCGGGTATGCTGTTAGGTGATTAAGTGATTGACCTGACAGGATAAATAGAGTGATCGGCAATTGCCCTCTATAGAGGAGGAAGATGGGTATGTTCAGTTGAGTAGTTAAATAGATTCATTTTAAGCTTTACGTGTTTCTTGGCTCTCAGATGCGATCTGAGAGGGTTAGGTCGGTTCGCTAGGTAAGTATCGAATTATTATTGAAACGCTATTAGAGAAGAATTGCTTATACTTTGGGGGTTTGAGGGGTTGATTAAAATAAACCTTAAAATAACTGTTGCAGTATTCACCAATAACTGATTGATTATTGGCACAGCAGCCATCGCTGTGTTCTGAGTCTAGCGACCAGTTCCCCATCGTTCTTTGAAAGCCCAGAAAAGTTTAATTGTTTAGTGTTTACTATAGAGCAGCACCTTCACTGGTGCTGCTCATAGCATTCAACTACCAGCCTCCCAAGTGCCGTCGAAGAAAACATTACGTCCGGCGGAGCCCTAAAATATATTGCGTTGGGCGCAAGAGGCTGGTGGTTGAATGCTAT
>Ga0228623_1000408_pt1 | contig 18698 bp, 28 predicted proteins | sample 28DmetaG_FD_182856 | JGI IMG/M metagenome (GOLD analysis project Ga0228623, IMG submission 182856) | Seawater microbial communities from Monterey Bay, California, United States - 28D | ecosystem: Environmental > Aquatic > Marine > Coastal | place: USA: California | collected 2016-10-04 | reverse complement strand
CGATCATAGATCAATGTCTGTTGTGTGTAGCCCATGCCTTCAGGGAAGGGTGACTGCTTGATAAGATCCATCCACGCAGATGTGTGGAGGGTTCGTTTGTGGATATCAGCGCCGATGCGTCCAGCTTCCTGAACGAGGGCTGCGTCGATTGCGGTTAACGCGGTATCCGCGTTATTTTGGAATGTTGCCATTGTTTTAGGTTGTTATAGTTGTTGTATTTAATGTGCCTGCCAAATACGACAGACAACGAGGTTCGTGTATCACGTATGATACACATTTGTCTTTTTAGGGACGGTTACCTTTAAATAGAACTACTTATGGCTAGAGCGACCGACGGTATCCGAAATATGTAGGTGAGATAAAACTCATGTAACATACCAAGCATAATAGAACTACTTAAGGCTAGAGCAACCTACCTGATTTATTACGCCCCCATTTAAACAAAAAATGAATGGAGCGTCAAGGTGCAATGTAAAGTGCCAAGACAGGTGTGGGGAATAATACTAATACACAAAAAAACCACACCTGTCTTGACTAACCACAAACCGCGGGGACACTACAACCCCATGTGGAAATTATTGACCCCCGAGGATAGACTCAATGGAGGACGCGAAGTCCCCGCTGCTTGAGGCTGATCCTGCGAGTGAGGCGGAGTTAGTCCCGCCTGAAAGTTTTGGTTCTGCATCTTCATATGATGCGAGCTGCTTGGTAAGCTCTTCAATAAGCTTCTGGGATGAAGCATACTCTTTAACCATGGATGGCAACAACCTTGCGGCTACTGCTTGGTAAGCGAAGTCTACTGAGTGCACAACCGTAGGGTCAACATCAGCGGCTTCCTTCTGGATGGTATCTAAGTCAAGACCTTCAAATCCCGAAAGGAATGGAACCTTGTCCTTAATCCGTTGCGTCACGTTCTTGGTTACGTCCACGCGCTCGGCGGCTTTTTCAGCTAGCGTAATCTTATTGCGTTCTTCGTTAACTAGTTCAGCCTCCTTAAGGGCTTCTTCCGCGTTGGCTCGTAGGTTATCACGGCGCTGTAGGATCGGGTCGATCTCAGATGCGAGGCGATAAAAGATTGCTCTGTCCCTATCTGACGCAGTGGCCATCAGCTCAGCGACGGCATTCTCCTGCTCCGTGGGGTCTTCCATGGTCATTGCCTCAACAAGTTCACTGTATTCAATACCGTGGGTGTCGGCTAACTTCTCAACCGCTGTGAACACTTGTTCCAGTGGATGGATAACTGCGTCATGATAGGCAGTTGTCTGCTCCAAGTTTGTAACCATTTGAGCATTCTCATACTCTTGCACACGCTGCTGCAAAGTTTCAACTGTCTCTGAACCCACAACGCCTTCAAGCTCAGCGACTTTCGCCTCAGCTTCTTTTGCCCGCTGCGTAAGTGTCTCACGCTCAGCACGTTCTGACTTTAGTTCTGTCTTCAAACGCTGGAACGCAGAACTGGCTTTCGGTGTCCAGTCATCACCAACGTCGGCATCAAGGGAATCCAATAGGTCATTTGACTCTTCGGTCTTTTCTTCACCCTCGGTTTTAGTGGACTCCTCTGCCGCTGGTTCAGTCTCGGCTGATTCCTCTTTCTTTGTTTCCTCAACGGCTGGCGCTTCTTCGGCTGCGGGGGTTTCTTCTACCGCTGGCTCATCGACAGCGTTAATGCTAGCCTCTAGGGCAGCTTCAAAAGAAAAGTCACCAGCATCACCGCCACCCACTTCAGGGATGGCAGCGACTGGATCAGATGTAGGGGTGGCTTCGGGTGTTGCAGTATCGGACATGGTTTATAGGTGTTGTGGTTATTGTAGGTGATCCCACTCAGACGTGCTGAATGATTGATTGATTTTGGTAGGAGCACTACAAAGTTTTCGTAAATCGTGGAACGCATCGCAGTAACCTGCAAAGGCTGCGTGACTCAGGGAGTTGGCTTCCGTGTTCCGTAGGGTGCCTCGCGTCGGGCGTGAGTTCTCTTTCAATATGGCTTCCGCTTTACGGAAGACTTCGCTATTGACTAACTCTTTCAACGCTCCCGCATTCCCACCAGCATACCATGCACCAACACTCGCATCCATTGGGATTGGGTCTATAGTGAATTGTGGTTCTTGCTTACGAGGCATGTGAAAGATCTTACGTAGTAATATCAGAATGTTCAAGATTTTTTATCTATTATTTCCCAGTTATCCCTAGGGCTGTCAATAAGGTTCCAGCTCAAGGATGCAGGGCCTAGGATTTCGGTTAGAGGATACAGGGCCCATGAGTCATGTTCGGCTATGTATACAGCGATGATATCAAAGTCTCCTTCTTGATATAAGGTGTAACGGGGCTTCCCTGTTTTATTCACTCGACGCGTGCTTGACGGTTTGCCAGATCCTATGATTATTTTCCACCGTTCTTTGTGGTGTGGCTTCTCGTGTTTTTGTTTAGTGGCTTTCTTAACCTGCACCATGATGGGAGGCTCACAAGCTTTGCGGATGATGATATCTGCCTTGGTATTATGTGACGTAGGTAGGAACACCTCGAACCCCCTCAGCGCGGCTTGATAAATAAAAGCTGCTTCGGCTACGTCTCCTACGTTCAAGTGATCGTGGGTTATGACCTAGCGTCTTCTTGGAACTTCATGGCGGCTTCAGCGTCGCGGATGGCTTGATCCTGCTCGTGCTTTTGTTGCTTGATGGCCATCTCGAGCTCAGCCTTCTGCTGCATAATCTGCATCTGGACTTGGGCTGCCTCCATCTTTGGATCTGGTGCTTGTTGTTCACCGCCCTGCTGCTGTTGCATCATGGCTTCTTCCTCAGTCATCTGCTGCTGGGCTTGGGCTGCATCACGTTCTTCTTTCTGCATTGCCTTGGCGGTGTTGTTAATCATTTCTTCACCATACTGTAGAGCCTGCTTAGCCTGTGCGACTAGTCCCTCAAGTGCAGGTTCCGCAGATGCGAACTGTGTATGCTCGGCAACGTGCTGATACATGGACTGAAGCACTGGCATTGACTGCATTGGGTCGGCTTGTCCTGTGTTTAATGCTTCAATTAGCTGTCCAAAGACCTGTAAGTGGATAGGTAAGTGGGTTCCATGTAGCTCAGATGACAATACTGGGATAGGTTCACCCTTAGAAATGTGTCCATTCTCGATGATCGCCATCTTATTGTCCACTGTTTCACGTGGAACATCTACTTGTGGGGCATATCTATCAGCAATATCGGCTCCAACACGGGTAGCTACGATGTCACGTGTGAGGTTTGCACGCCCAACTTCGTCAAATGAGCCACTAATTGCGTTCAATTCACGTAAGGAAGCCAGTCTGTTAGCCCTAGATCCGTCTCCGATAGCTCTAACTGCTGTAGTTCTGGCTGTATCGAGGCTGTTAATGAACTCTTTTGGTACGCCACGAGCCTCACAACGCTTGAAAAAGTCTGAAATGCGCTTGTCTTTAGGTGATTTGATGATGCGTTTGACCACTTGACGGAGTAATCTACCCCAAGATGCGTAGAATAAGTTCAATGCAGCACCACTTAACTGGGTGCTAATGTCCATATCGCTAACAACTTGATCCTTATTCCTGTATGGTGAACTCTGATTCGGGCCATATGGGGACTGTGTGTCCGTATTCATGGCCAATTGGTTCTGCATATCCGATAAAGCGGGCTGCACAGCCTGAGATAAGTTAGGAATTGCCTTCTCAATGATGTTCACATTGGGTGAAAGCACGGCATATGAGCCATAAAATGTCATATCGAGCTCCTCAAGAGCGCGACTTGACTCAGGTTGCAGCATTACGGCGGAGCTAATCATGGCTCCGTCGATCATTTGGCAACGTAGTCTGTTAGATGTTTGAATGTGAGAGAAGATTCTCTGCCCTAATCCGCGGATCGAGTGGTATGTGCCGTTAGATCCGACGCCATATGTAAACATCACGTATGCTTCTTCAGCAGACTTGTAGCGTGATGGCTTCTCATAGAGAAATTCTTTGGGGCTAGACTCGGCGCATGAGTAATGAGACAGGCTCCCGTCAACTTCACGGACAAGATAATGCAGAACCGATACGGTGGGGTTCTCTACGCCAATATATAAGTCGTTATTCTTGAGCTCGGCCTGTAAAGCCTCGTAATTACCATCAACAGAACCACCTGAGAACGACCCACGCCCCGTGGTGGTCACATTCTTAGTCATGACGCGCTTTACCTCGGCGACATTCCAACCAACTTTAGCAGCTGCTTCAGGGTCTTTAATAAAATTGTTTAACTCATGGAGGTGATAGCTGCGACGAATGACTGACACGTCGATGGCTTCCTCTGTTGCGGGGGTCTGACGAGGGATTAGAATGTCCTCAAAGGATCCTACCCTAAACTGCCAGCCTTCAGGGGAGTCAAAGTATGCTACGCCGACACCGTGCTTAATAAATGTTGTGCAAAGTCGAAGGTAGTTACTGTGAAACTCGGGCCACGACTTTAGTAGCTGAGTAATCTCTGAGCTAACTATGTCTTCCCACTCATGGCGTTGGGCGTCTTCACCGAGTGTGCCTTTAACATTAACGAACTTCTCCAATGAGGAGTATAGGTCTACGTAAGCTGACAAAGAGATATCAAGCAAACGCTGAGATTCTCCGAAGTTTAAGTTTGTTTTCTGACCTTGTCCAGAGGCGTTGAGCTTAGCTTGCGAGTATGGGGCTGAGCCATCAAACATGCCGTCGATTCGGGCACGCTGCAATGCTGACTGTTTGTCTGCATCCTTGAGGCGGTTGTATACTGCTAAAGCGGACGTTACATCTTTGAGTCTGCGTGCTTTGGTTCCGTCTTCCTTAACCCCCATCGTGAGCCCTAGCTCATCTATTACGTCTAGGGATTTGGGTTGCTTTGTTTTGTCAGCCATAAGATGTTGGGGATGTTACTATTTTATATTGAAGTGGTCAAGGTGCATTACCACTTGACCTTATTCGCCCAGTATGCCGCTGACATCTTGCCTTTATCGATGTTCTTTTTATGGCGAGCTTTGAATGATGCTTGGCGCTTGGTGGGTTGCTTGTCACCTGTCACACCCTGTTGTCCAAAATGGATAACCTTAGTCTCGCCGTCTTCACTCGCCATGACGACGTGGCTCTTGGTTTTGTGCTTGGGTGTGCGCTTGGGTTTATTGACCCCAGAAAGACCGAGTCTTTTTATAGTGGCTTTGACGCGATCAGAAGGCATGTCTAATACTTGGTTGTGCCCTTCGCTTTGTCATAAACCTCATTAGCAGCCGTCGTCATTTTTCCACGCATTTGTTCTTTACGGGCTTTCTTACGTTGGTCCCTGTCACGCTTGGAAGCACTACTTGTCATAGGCTTGGGGCTACCACTTGAAAGACCTATGCTTTTTGCTGTTGCTTTAACTTTATCTGAGTGCATGTGAATAACCTTACACAAGTTCTACCCAATCGTCAATCCTCGATCCTGCGTCCTTCGACTCGAGGTTGCCCTCGATGAAAGATTGAAGTGCAAGGGTCTCTGACTTGGTTAGCTTGGTGACGGAAATGTATCCCGACGACCTCCATGCTTTTACTATCTCCACAATACCGTTCTCCCATCGAAATGATAGGCGGTAGTTCTCGGCTTCGTATTGGTCTGTTTGTCTTTTCATTAGTCTTTTGGGTATGGTTCAGCTAGACCTTCGTCCAGCAATAGTTGATTCATGCTTACTCCATCTAAATATATTGTCCCGAGCCAACGGCCATATTTGCCTGACTTGTCTCTGTAGGATTCTAAGGTCACCTCCCTATCACTAATCAGGTTCCTGAGTCGGGCTGCTGCTACTAGCCCAGCGGCTCGCTCGTCTCCTCGTATCTCGGGGGTGTTGATACCGATAAGTCTAATCTTCTGATTCCTCATCCACATGTTGAACCCTAAGTCGATGTCTAGGGTCACGGAGTCGCCGTCGTATACACTAGTGCATCGTGCGTTGTATGTATATTGTGTATTCATTTTTTGTGTATTTTTTTGTGGCAAGGGATGCAAACCCCCATTAGCTCAAACATAAACTCGTCTCCAACATGATCATACGTCAGGTGATGTGCTTGTTGAGACTTTGCCTTTAAACACGCCTGACACAGTGGGTCACGCTTTAGTATTTTCTTACGCTTCTTAGCCCATTTTTTGGATTTTAAATACTCATTATACCACTCCCACCAGTCTGATTTTTCTCTTTCTTGGTCAGCAGCAGCTAGACTATAGCGGATCTCTGCTATCCTGTTACTCGCTGCCGCTGCTTTGCTCATTAATGTTTTTGTAGATAAAACATCTTCAAGCAGAGGCCAATCGTTATCCCATTCCAATCTTCGGATGTCTTTCCCCTGACCTTTCTGGCCACAACCAAGACAAATGGGTACTACATTACTGTCACCAAATTTGTGGGTGTTGTAGCGGTTTTTAATTGTACCAACAATTATCTCACCCATCGGAAGATCCCATTTGTTGGTGCCGACGCAATAGCAGAGCCTATTGCGGCCATATGGTTTATCATTACGCTCGCGTATAAGATACTCAACGTCTGCGTTTGCCGCGTCTACTAATTTTATCGCTTCGTCTAGTGTTATTGTATTCATGATTTCATCTCTATGAGTTGTTGCATCCGTTCTTCCTGCATCTCTTTAAGCTGCTTGCGGCTGTAGGTGCGCGGTCGAAAAGATACGTCCCTTAGGTTAACGCGTTCAATGGGGCATCGGCCACTGGTCTCGTCTAAGTAATACTTTACCTCGCGGAAATATATACCTTGAGCGTCTTCAGTCTGATGGTAAACATTACCGCCGTGGTCTACTAAGTATAAACACCACAAGTCAGGTATCTCTATAAACTGGGAACCTATCTCACGCGGTCTTCGCGGTAGCCACTCGTGGTCCTCTCCAGCTGCTATCAGCGCCTCCCTGCGTAGTGCTTGCGGGTTTCGACTTCTCCTCTTCCCATCGTCAAAAGTAATTTGCACTCGGAGTTCTTTCCAGTTTCTACCTTTACGAGAGGTGAGCGTGGTCTTAATTGGTTTGCGTGAGCCGCTCTTTAACAAGCGGTATACCTTGCCGTTGGAGGCAATCTGATACTTCGAGGCGTTTGGTATGGGGTAAAACTGTAGTGTGTCTTTACTCATGTGGGTATCCTACTAAAAACAGAGGGGGTGTCAATCCGTTTTTAACTCCAATTTTGTGCTCGGGGCTGTAGCCTATATTCTATATAGCCTAGCGGCTAATAGAGATGACCACAACAACCCCTCTTCTTTTAGAAAGTTTTTATTCACTTTCTCCTTCTTAGAGGGAGAATATAGAAAAAAACTTTCTAAAAGAAAGGGGGTTGTTGTGGTCATCTCTCTTTTTATTTAGCCCTTACCCTATATAGCCCACAGGCCCATAGAGGGGGTGTCAATCAGTAAAAACACACCTTAAAATAAACGCAAACTACTTGCATTAAGGATCTAATGTATTCACTTTGTAGTTACTTCAGCAGCAAATAGGCGATAATCACCCCTATCCAAAAGCCTAACCAGAGCAACCCAATCATTATAAGGCACGCCCCTTCCTGCGCTTTGTTTATTTCATCGTCTTTCATTATTTTGGTTTTAAGTGTTTGTGTTCAAATATCCACGGTATAATTAGGTTCTCTATGCACCTTACATACGCCTCCTCTTCGTTCCGCTCCATAAACGCCAGACCAGTCAGACGAAATATCATGTGGGACACCTCATGTATAATCGTGAGCCAGTGCTGCTTCGGGTCATCAATGCACTTTAATGAGATGAATATCGTAAGCTGGTCGTTGTCACACAGACCCCACTCCTCCATCTCTGAATACCGAACCTTGATTCGTCTACCCAGAACCTTGAGACTTTTGACGCGGCTACCTTTTTGGAGTGGTCCCTTCACTCGGATGCGGTGAATGATGCGGTGAATGTGATGAAGCACGGAGTGGATTCCCCGAGCCACGCACCTATTTGGTTAAACTCGAAATACTCCTCAGCCTCTTCAAAGCTCATGCCATCCGCCATGTGCGACTCGATCACTAGGTCTCGGTTGTAGCAAACCAAAGGTGGCTGCCCAAATCGTTCTACTACTCCGACGATGCAATGGTTGAAACCATCCATCACCAGCATATCATTTTCTTCGAGGTCAAACCCCACTAGTTCTTTTATCATGACTTTATATTGTAAGGACTGAGTGGTGCTTCACCCCTCGCTTCGAGTGTGCGCTGCAATAATGCTAATGCCCGCCATGCAACTTTGGCTGCGTGGATGATCCCGTCATCGTCCATCTGGTCATACTGCATTAGGTGTCTTACCAGCGCATCCGACTCATCGGTCGATTTCTCTCTTGCCCAGTGCAGAGGCTCCCCTGCGTTGTGCTGGTCATTCCCTTGTTTACTGCATTTAGCTACCTGCCAGATCGCATCTGGGAAGTAATCGAGGACGCCACTATAGATAGGCGCTTGTTTTCTGGCTTGGTGTTTATCGCTCATTGTTCTTTTGTGCTTTGCGTTTTAGGTAGTATTCTCTCTGGTATTGCTTCTGCTTAGCTGCGTGCTCAGGGTCCTTAAGTTTTTTCTCTGCTCTTTTCTTGAGAATTTCTTCTCGGTTAGCATAATAACGCTCCTTCGCATACCTGAGTCTGGCGCGTTTGTTGTTCTGATAATACTTCCGCTTTTTCTGTAGCACCTCTTCGGGCGTCTTTTTCTCCGTCATGCCCCCATCCTAATGGCCAACCGCTATCAGTCAAGTCTTTACGTCCATCATTAATTTTTTCATATGCTATGATATATACACACGCGCGCCGCGACAAAAAACCGCATACCCCCCGTGGCGTATCCACAACTTCGCACAACGGCACTAACCCTTGGTTGCTTTTGTTGAAGGTTGTATGAGTTATGATTCCTGCCACCTGCACCATAAGCCCTATACTATATAGAGGGGCATCGGTGGCTCTGGTATCGGGCTGCTTGGGTATATGGATAGGAGAAGGGATAGAGCCCCATCTGTTCGTGATGTCCTTGCCAGCCCCCTGCTAGTATAAGGCTTGAACCCTGCACCATCTACCCTCTACCATGATACAGTATCATAAGTCAGGTGCTCTCCTCCATGTTAAGGTGTAGGGAAAAGAATTTAATACCTACACCAAACCAAACCAAACTACATTACTATTATGTCCAATACATATAACACCGCATCGAAGACCCTCCGCACCGAAGCCATCACTTTTGCCCAGCAGGTTGGCAAGGGTTGCAAGCACATCGGATTACTCAGAGCTGAAGCTGTCTACTTCCACCCATCCTATGATAGGGACTATGACACTGCATCAGCTGAAGCTACTACCACCACACAAGAGGCACTGGTCGAAGGTGGGCTCAGCAAGGCAGCTGCCAAGAACCTATGCCGTAATGCTGCCAAGGTCGAAGCCCTTGCAATCCAAGTGACCAGCCTCGGTCTCTCCTTGGAGATCTTCAATGCCGTCCCAACCAATGATGCCAAGAAGGCTTCCAAGGTCATCTGTGCCGAGAACATAGACGAGGTCAATGCCCTGCCCCTCACCAAAGCTGGCAAGCTCACCAAGAAAGCCAAGCAATACCTAGGTCTGATCACCGCCCCTGTCGATGGCGATGGCGATGGCGATAGCGATGATGGCGAAGGTGGCGAAGGTGAAGACCCTGCCAAGCTCCTTGCCAAGGCTCTGATTCAGATCACCAATGTTGAGAATGCCATCAACAAGCTGGAGGGTCATGATGTCGAGAAGCAGGATGCGCTGATTGCCCTCGCCCAAATGCTCGACCGCGTTTCAATCTAAGCCCCAACCATGAGCCCTGTGATACTGTATCACAGGGCTCACCATCCAACCACTACCACATCCTATGTCCTCATTTCTCTCTGCGCTGCTCGACCTGCTCGGTGCTGTGCTTATCATATCAGCCTTTGTCCTCGCCTACGTTGTCATCGTCCCAACCTACTAGACCCATGAACAGACCCACCATCCTACCCGCCCACATCCGCAGACCGAGCGGAAGCTGCAAGACAGTGTGCGTGACCGCTTGCCTCACCGCACTTGGCATACCAGTTGATGCCTTCCAATCCACAAGCACGCCCAAGAATGTGACCGCCTACCATGGTGTGATCAGAAGGCATGGCTTTGCCCTGCGATCCCGCAAGTCATCCATACCCAGAGGTGCATCAGTTGGCAGGGCTCGCCGAGCCATCGCCTCATTCAATGACCCTGTTGGCACTGTCTACATTGTCAGAGTCAAAGCGCATCTGCTCCTAGTGAACAGCCAAGGTCAGACCATAGTGGACACTGATTCCCGAACCCGTGACCGCAGACCTGTCATCCAGATCCATGCAGTCTGGAGCAAGTAAGCCAGAGCATGATACCGTATCACAGCCAACCAAACCAACCATAAGAAAAGACTTGAATAAACTAGGGATGTGTGTATCTTAATAAGCACACCCCCCAAACCAAATAGAACCATGAGCAAAGATAAAACTAAAACAAAACAAACACCATGCTGTCCGAATTGTAAATCAACAACTAATCTCACATTCGATGCAGCGGGATACTGGAATATGCACACCCAGTCTATGGAGTTTGAATTTGTAAGCATGTATTGCCACGACTGTTACGACAGTGGCGATTACGAACTAGTCCCTGCGAACAACCAAACCAAATAGAACCATGGGATATATCCAAGAACAAGAACTAGTCAACCTGCCAGAGATCACACCACTGGAAAACCAGATCTCCCTGCACTTGCAGACCAACCACTACCCGCCAATCCCGAGCAGCATGGTCAAGCCATGTATAGAGGCTATTGATCTCTACAATGCGGGGGAATGGGATGCTGAAGTGGAACTGCCAGAGGGAACCACCTTCCGAGGTTTCACCTCAGCACCTGTCACCATCATGATCACCCAGCACCATCTTGATGCATGGCTTGACGATGACATCGAAGAATAAACCAAACCAAACCAATAGAAAATTATGAAAACAACACCTACCATTACCGATCAAAACAATGAGGTGCAATGCACTGCTAAGACTGCGGTGATCCGCCTGTCTGAACCACGAACCTTGAACATCTTGATCGATCATTTCAGTGATACAGGTTACATGAATATCCACGGCACTGACATCATCATCGACACTGTTCATCTGGACGAAGACCCAAGCACCCTGCTGGAAATCGTGGGCATAGACCCCGCCATCATTGACGATAACGATTACCTTGTTTTCTACGCTTAACCCAAACCAAACCAAACCAAACCAAATAGAACCAAACCAAATGAAAAGCAATACCGACAACTACAAGACATATGCCGTCACCCTTGAGATCCGATTTGGAGACTATGAGAAGCACAATCGGATGTTAATCCATGCCCCCGATGAAGAGAAGGCGTGGCATTATGCCTGTTATGCTGAGTCCCACTTCCCCGATGAACTGCAATGGGATGGCAACCGATGGTGCCAAGAGCCAGACGGATCATTCGCATACCAAGTTGATGGAGTTGAGGAAGTGCCTGTCGAGGAAGTGCCTGTGCTACGCAAGCACCTCAGCTACATGACATACAGTGAAGATGACCTCGCTAAGTGTGGTGACTACCTAGAAGAAATGATCTAACCCAAACCAATAGAACCAAATAGAACCATGAAAACAAAACCAATATGCAGAAGTTGTAACAGTAGCGAAGTGCATTTCTCAGCCGACGCAGTGTGGGATGGATATAAATTCATCGTTGAAGATATACTTGCGTGCTACTGCCAAGACTGTGGCGACGAAGTTGGGTGGGATATGATCAGCGATCCAAACCAAACCAAACCAATAAGAAAAGACTTGACTTAACAAGTGATCCCTGTATCATGATACCGTATCACATGTAACAAGATACCTCATAACACTATGAAAACAAAACACAAAACAAACAGCAAGACCATCCTCGTTCGTGACCTACAAATCCATGACAGGGTTCTATACTATGGACAACCCGCAACAGTGATAGGGCTGTCTCGATACGGAACTAGTTTCCACAGTCTCATCATCACCTTTGAAGTGTTCAATGAGTGGAAACAAATGGAGCATACCGAGGTGGTATTAGATACCCTGCACGAACTGCAACTGAACAAGAGATAACACATAACCTGCACCCAGTGATACTGTATCACAGGGTGTAGCCATGTGAGATCTGTCACACTGACAGTCCACCCAACAAAACAAACCAAACCAAACCAAAAATAATACCATGAGTAATGCAACCACTACCAACCACGCCACTATCACTGACCTCAACTCAGTTGTGCTGGCAAACCTAACCACACGTCGAGGCAACATCAGCACCCAGTGCAAGGTGACAGCCGACAACGTGGCAGCCTATGCTGGAGCAGAGCGCAAGCTACTATCTGTTTCGTTCCGCTACCTCAATTCAGAGGAGATCAAGTCAGCCCGATCCATCATCGTTCGTCTGACCAAGGAGATCGGTGAGATCACATTGCCCTGCCCATCGATCCTCGGTGCTCGCTATGTGAAAGCCAAGGACATGGACGAGGTGCAACGCCTTGTCGATACTGCCGATGGTGATCTATTGGCAGCCAAGCAAGAGATCGTCAGACGCTGGGACAATATCCTAGCAGCAGCACAAGCAGCAGCCAGTGATCTGGCACAAGTCAATGACATCGAATGGCCTTCAGCCGAAGGCTTTGTCGATACCCTTGGCATAGAGCTCGAGTGGTTGGCATCACCTGCACCCGTGCAGAATACCATCCTCGAAACCATCAGCGATGAGGTTGCAGCCCGAGCCCGCACATCTCAAGCAGCAGACAAGATGTTCCTCAAGGCACACGCTGCACCAGTTCGTGAGCTAGTGGCAGCACTAGCCAAAGCAGCCGAGGCTACCACCGCATCAGCGCAGAAGGGCAAGCGTCTCCGCCAGAATAACTTCGACAACATTGCCACAGCTATTGACAATGTATCATCATACAACTGGCTAGAACTACCCGAGCTCACCGACCTAGTGCGTAGCATTAAGTCATCCATCGGTGACGTTGACGGACCGAGCTTACCTCGGGACGAGCGTAACAAGGTAGCTGATAAACTAAAGGATGCACAGGCTGTAGCCCTTGACACCCTCGCCGACCTTGGAATCTGAACCCTTAATCCTGAGACCTGATTGTGATACCGTATCACCCCCATCACAATTAGGTCTCTATTAAGTTGACAAACTACTGACAATATTACACTCTCTATAAACAACACTAAACTATACACTACTATGTCTATTAAAACCGAACACGAATCCACCTCCCCTATCGTAACCTCTAGCCAGATCGTTGAGCTCGCACAAATTGCGTTCGCCTCTGGCTCCATGTATCATGTCGAAGGGCAAGGCGGTGGAGGTAAGACCTCCATCCTACAGCATGACCTAGCAGAAGCTATGGGCATACCACCCGAGCGAGTCTTCAAGGTCAACTGCTCTGGCTATCCACCATCAGAACTAGTTGGCTATGGTATCCCAGATAGTGAGACCCATGATATGTGGTTCGCTCGCCCCGAGCAATGGCCTCATGCCCTCACTGTTGGCGGTGATGATTGCCTCCTTATCCTAGACGAGTTCACCCAGTGGGCTCCCGAAGCACAGTCATTGTGTCGCTCACTCTTTGACCCAGTCAATGGTGTGCCAATGATCGGAACCCATGAGCTCGGCAGTAATGTAAAGATCTGCATCACATCTAACCGAGCAGTGGATGGCTCCCGCTCACTGCGAGTTGATGCACCCACATCCAACAGGTGCATGACCAACACCCTAGCACCCGACCTCGATGATTGCCTAGCTTACTATGCCAACCAAGGTCTCGGTCTATCCCCGCTGTTCGCATTCCTCAAGTATACCCAAGGTCTCAATGAGACCGACCACTTCAACCCTGCCATTGGCAAGGGCTGGGATGGTGGACCACACGCCACCCCTCGTAGCTGGGAGTTTGCACTACGGTATACCAAGGACCTCGACATGGAGACTGCCAATGCCCGCACTCTGGAGACCGCACTCAAGGGGTGGGTAGGCATGAAGGCGGGGGCTGCTGCTTGTGCATTCCTCTACACCATCAGTGCATACATCCCACGCCTCAAGAAAATCAGAGCGCATGAGGATACCATGCCGACTGGCGATCCGTCTGCCCAATACTCCATCGCTTACGCTGCACTCCGCACTGCAAAGAAGGAGCTCAAAGCAAGTGATGCAGTCCCATCTGATGCAGTGGTGAGTGGTCAACTCGACTGGCTTGTCGATGACATCATCATCCCCGCCGAAGGTGAGCTACGTGGCTGGGCATACCGCACTGCCCTAGCTATTGGCATCCCGCTCGAGAAGCATGACCGCCGTCACAAGATGCAGAGCCTGTAACCTGCACCCTGTATCCTCAACCCTGTCCCCTGTGATACTGTATCACAGGGGACACTACCCAAACACTACGACCCATGAACACTACCTTAAATATCACGTCCATCAAGAACGACCTCATCCCTCAAGGCAATGGTCGCACCCATGCCAGCTACGATAGCAATGGCAACGGCATCATAGCCAAGGCGATGCGTCGAGTCCGAGACCACCACGGCATGGCATATAACAAGCTGCTCTCACTGCGGTGGGAGGCTAGCACCAGCACCGCATATGGTGCGACCGATGGACGCCGTCTGATCCTCAACCCCAATGGCATCAACAAGCTGTGCAAGACATCCAACCCTGTAGGATACATGGCTTTCCTGCTAGTGCATGAGGCACTCCATGCCCTACTCAACCACGGCACTAGGCTCAGTAAGTTCACCAACCATGAGCAAGCCAACATCGCAGCCGACTACGTGATCAATGCCATGATCAAGCGTGCCAACATCGCAGCCCTCCGACAAGGAGAGACCCGCCCTCCCTTCCCAATGATAGCTGGCTGTCTTATCGACGAGGACCTGTCCTTAGATAAGGAAGTAGAGCAGCTGTATGGTGAGCTCATGCAGAACCTAGATACTAACGAGCCCGAGCCAGAGCCCGAAGCCAACCCAAGCCCCGATGGTGATGACACCGAGGAGGGTGATGAGCCCAGCCCAAGTGGTGGTGGTGGTGATAGTGGTGGTGAGCAAGGCGATGAGCCCGACGACCAAGACTCGGAGTCAGGCACTGGCGCTGGCAGTGATAGTGGAGAGGACGCTGATGGCGAGAGCGACAGCTCTCAGTCTGGACCCGCAGGTGACTCGGGTGACAGCGGATCGGGTAGACCACAGACCGATGACGAGATTCTGGGTGATGACTTTGTTGGCAGCATCAATGGCGAGGACACCTTCGAGCCCGAGCTCGAGCAGGGTGAGACACCCCGAGATGCAGCCGAGGACATCGACCGAGAGAACGAGCGCATCGCCATGAACGATGAGATCAATGACACCGCTGGCTTTGGCGGTAGCAGTGGACGCCTCGACATCACCAACCAGCAGAACCGTGGCGAGCTTGACACCCCTTGGGAAGATATCATCCGAGACTGGATGACTTACTCCACCCATGCGGGTTGGGTCAGCCCATTCAATCAGCAGGTATACCAAGCCACTGGCATGGTATCAGCTGGGCGGGGTGGCAAAGCTATCAGCAACCTAGCATTCGTTGTCGATACCTCGGGGTCCATGTGTGGTAGCTCACTACGTGACATCATGGCTAAGATCCAAGTTGTCCTCGACGAGTTGCAACCCCGCAGCACGGCGATCATACCATGCGACCACCTAGTCAGGACAGTGCATGACATAGAGCTGGGTGGCTTTGTCCCCGAGACACTTGAAGGTGGTGGTGGCACGTGCTTCCAGCCAGCCCTCGACTACGTGGAGCGCAACTACCCGACAGCTGACGGGATAGTATTTCTGACTGATGGTTACGCAAGTGACCTACACCTTATCGAAGAGCCCAACCTACCAATCCTCTGGCTGACCTATGGTCTTAGCGAGGACAGGTATCCGTTCGGTGACGCCATCAAAGTTCGTTTGTTTGACTAGTAGTAATACCCTGCCTCCACGTGATACGGTATCACGTGGCGGTGGGGACACCACCAAACCATTTCCAATAACCCCATCACATTAACCAACACCAACAATAATAATAATACCATGACAATACCTGCATTCATCATCATCTCTGGCGCGACATTCGTAGTAGCATTCATCTGCTCTATAAGCACCAGCCAACCACAGAAAGAATACCCAGTAGCCAAGCACCCTAAGTGGGTCGAGTCCACGCGGCTTGCCTTCTTCATAACAGCTGGCGTGGGTGCTGCCTTAACTGGCCTCACCATCATAGCCGCCGTTGCACTAGCAATCTAATCACATACCCAAAAGAAACCATGACAACCACAACCAAAAAACTACCGATCAAGATGATCGACATCGTCCGCTCCAATACATGGACGGGACTGACCATAGCAGAACTGTTCCACGCGGGCCGACTAGGCTCCAATGGTTCAGACAAAAGGAACATCGAACTCCTTGCCGCCCAGCTCTATGAGCCGCAGGACCTTGATGAATACAAGGAACTAATGAAGCTTGCCAACGAGGCATATGAATACCTACTCAGCGAATAAGAATATGACCATGCTCTATTTACTTGCACCCTTAATCCTGATCCCTGTATCCTGTTACCTGATTCACCTAGTGTGGGTCAGGTATCGGGAGGAGCAGCACCTCTCTAAGCTGAAGCGCATAGCTGAAGCTAGAAAAACAGATGACCTATCAAGACGATGGATCATTGAACTTGAACATAAAACAAACAACCGATAGAACCCAACAACATGACAATAGAAACCGTAACAAAAACACAGCAGCAATTCCTCAACGCCCACACACACGGGCTTAGCTTATCACAAGCAATCACTATCCTATTACTGAAAGAGGAGTCCATGACCACCAGTCACATCAGCCGCAAGATCGGACTGACTAGTGCTGCCATGACTGGCATCCTTGACAAGCTTGAGTCCAAGCGTCTACTGTTCCGACAGCGCAACAAGTTTGATCGCAGGGTAGTTACCATTGAGCTGACGAATAGTGGTAGAGAAGTAGCCCGCGACATCATCACTCCTTGAACAATGGACAAACCACGAACACCATTCGCTAATTCCTTGGGGGCTCCAACCCCCAAGGATTATGACCAGCTTGTCCAACGCGCTAGTGAATTGTCTGGCATCTCAATGACAGATTTGCTATCCTCAAAGCGCACCCAGAGGGTGAGTCAGTGGAGGCAATCAATCTTCTACGTGCTCCGACACATGGGTGCCACCTTCCAAGAGATTGGAACTTACTTTAACAGGACACACGGCACCATCATTCATGGTTGCAATACCCTAGAAAAAAATGCTGGCAATAAAACAGTAAGACAAATCATCATAGACCTAACGAAGAAGACCAATGGAGATACCAACAACGAGTAACCTAAAATCTTTAGAAGCATTTCATCAAGTGTTTCTAGAACACATCCGACCTGTCGCGGAAGTGGACAAGCACGACCTCACCCCAAAAGAAAATGAGGAATATGAAACACTACGTGCTAAGTTCATACCCGCGTCAATAGTTATGGATGTGGTTACCTTTATGAAGTATCACCTCAGTGAGTTTGCTGCTGATGAAGTCCTCAAGATGGGTATGGCTGATGACACCACCAAGATGATCGAACGCTGTGATGAGCTAGACCCCTACTTCAAAGCCACAAGGTCACTCGCCCTCGCCGTCCATGTCTTTGCCACCGAGGCCAGTGAGACATTCACAACTGCAGATGAAACCAACGAAGAATAGTTATGCCAAACTCACACCACCCATTCGAGAAAGTAACTGGCGGGAAAGGCGATAGAGATATCCGCACTGACCCAGCCAAGTATCGCAACAGTTTATTCTGGAAACGATCAGCGTGCTGTGATGCACATGTCGAGTCGGACCAAGGTAAGCTAGTGTGTAAAGCATGCGGTAAGATCACCACGACAAGATAAACAATCTGGTATTGTAGCGGAGTTTGTTTAGTCTCTGGTTACCACATCGCCATCCCTGTAACTACATAAAAGCAGGGAACATTTTCTAAATTAAATATACTAAACCAAACAAACACTATGAACAAAAGAACAATACAAACTATAGCTCAGGCTATTGATAACTCATCTATTGATATCTTCCCTGAGGATGTCACAGTAGTTGACAATGATGACGTGGAACTAACTATCCAGTATGATAAGAAAGATCCTACTAAGCTGGTGATTAATGAATGGCACAGTCAATGGTATTCAGACGATCGCAGTCGAAGGGAAGAGGAAGATCGAGTTGATGATAGTAAATCAATCTATCATTCTCTTGATGGCATCTTGTGTAAAACCTTTGAGCAAGTTACTGAATGGGCTGAGCAAGGAAAAAAGTGGGAAGACTTGCAAAGCATGCACACACAAATACTACATACAGTAGAGAAACATTATCAGAAAGCAACGGAGAGGTTCTTTGTTTATTGTGAGCGATGTGGTAACGACAGTCAATGCCTAGACAACTCACTATGCGACTATTGCCGCTATGTAGCGGAGAAGGACGTTTAATGCCCTGAGAATCGCACACAGCACTGATCCCTGCACCCTGCACCGTGCTACCTCAGCCCTGAACCCCTTTAAACACAGGGATTCAGGGCTTTCTTGTGTCTTTATCTGTCACGGACTGGGCCCTCGGA
>Ga0228623_1000376_pt1 | contig 19942 bp, 9 predicted proteins | sample 28DmetaG_FD_182856 | JGI IMG/M metagenome (GOLD analysis project Ga0228623, IMG submission 182856) | Seawater microbial communities from Monterey Bay, California, United States - 28D | ecosystem: Environmental > Aquatic > Marine > Coastal | place: USA: California | collected 2016-10-04 | reverse complement strand
CTGACATGACACCAAGTCCACCACCACAGAAGAAACCAACTGCATTAGTACCTGGATTAGCATTACTAATGTCAGATTGTGTTACGTTAAAATCGTATGTCTGTGCACTCATAGAGAATGTCATCAACAAACACACGAACATCGAAAGTAAAATTTGTATCTTATCTTTCATGAGTTTAAGTTTAGTTATTAAAATTTAAAAATTGGTTTTTAGTCTGCGAGTAGATCTTCAGTGAATTTCTTCACTTCCTCTACCATTGCATTTTTGTTAGCATCTACGTTTACTGCCATTGAGTTGGAAGCAAAATCTATTGCCGCTTGCACTTCTGCATTTTGAGAAGTTAAACCCTCTAGAACAAGTCCTAGAAAAGCTTCCTTAAGTCTTACGTCAATTGAAACCTGCGGTGGTGTACTAGCAAACGACGAAGTCGTAACTACTGGCGTTACCTGCTGGAGTGTAGAAATTTCATTTCTTACTATTGTTGCAGCTTGATCTGTAGGCACATATTGTGCTGACATTTCTTGTACTCCTAGTAAGAAAGTGAACGCTAATGAACAAATGAACATCAGTTTTTTCATGAGATTGAGTTTTGGTTATTAAATGTATTTCGATTAAAAAAATTAGCCAATGCTGTAAGTGCATACGCACGAATCCTTTTACCCACTCACGTAAGTAAAAAGAAAAATTAATAGAGGCCTTAGAGAAAAATTAATGTCAACCTGGATGGTAGATTATCGTCTTAATTATAGTCAGTCCAGATAGACGGGGTTGTAGTTGTCTTTTTATTTTTCGTCTTTATCATTACCAAAATCATACTTCAATGATGTGGCAGTGATTACTAAACACAAATATACATTTCCACCAAACATACTATCTACCCATACGCGGGTAATTATTACATGACAAATATCTATAATGTGTAATCATTCAATACATACGCATTGCTGATTTATCACAAAGGTATTTAATTAAACCTATTAAAAAAATTTATATATAAATATTTTCATTTATAACTACACTCTCTCTCAGGGACTAAGCATACTTTTCGAAAGTCAAAAGAAGGCTAATGCACCAGAAATAATCAATAAAAAAAGGGTTCACATGCAAGTCATGTGAACCCTTAGATTATAATTTATATGAGGTACTTTTTTACTACATACCTTCCATATTAACCTTTTTTTTCTTTGCACTGAGGTTTAAACTGAGTGTAATCTCATGAGCACCGTTGTTATATTTTTGAAATTCTGTATTCGATATATTATACGAATAGTTAAACCCAACGTTATCTATTTTTGTACCTAACAAGAATCCAAGTCTTTTCTCCCCACCTAGAGTATAATTTATCCCACTTACTAATTTTTCTTCTAAGAAATTAAACATCATATTAAGATCTACATGCGTAGGCACTTGATTTAGCTTCTTGATCGTAATCGATGGTATAATATGAATACCACTTCCTACAGAATGATAATCATAACCACCATATAAGATCATACCTATTTCTCTTTCTGTATCTTCTCCTGGCACATCTTCTGATACTCTACTACTAACCAGTGAAGGAAATGACACTCCATAAGTCACTTTATCATCATACACACCGTGCACCCCCACAGATATATCAAAAAATTGAGCACCATCTAATCTCCTCAGGATAACTTCGTCTGTAGCGTCGACACCATCTAGTGCTCCACCACCCAATCTATGCTGAACATATTCTGTATTAAGACCGAACCCTAACTTATTGGTAGGTGAATCGATCGTGTAAGAGAAACCTATTAGACCTTTGGTAGTTTCTAACTCTCCAAAACTATCTCTAAATAGCCCAGCACCGAAACCTACCCGATTACCTAGATTGCCATTGTAATTGAAATGTATAGTACTTGGTGATCCTTCAAAAGAAGACCAGCTATTACGATAATTAAACAGAAGCTCATGATCACCTGATACTCCGATAGCACCTGGATTAACTAATACAGGAAACATAAAGCTCTGAGCAGAAATATATCTCTCATCGAAGTACCTCTCCTGAGCCGATGCCATGAATGACATAATGGCTAATGCCAAAGTAAATAATACTTGATTTTTCATCTATTATAATTTTTGCTTTTTTAAAAAGCTGATTTTACTTATTATTTTCTTATTTGGTATACTAATCTCTGAGTAGTGTCAGTGTACCTTGCTCTACTCTTCTTCCCTCTGCTCCATCATTAATATTGAGCACCCACATATATCCTCCTTCGCTAAGCACTACTCCACTATCACTTACTCCATTGAACGAGTTATCATAATCAGCATTATAATACACTTGTCTTCCATATCTATCAAAAATATATAATCCAGCTACTCTATTATTTATACAATTGAATGTAAAGAAGTCATTCTTTCCATCATTATTAGGAGTAATTATTTTACGAGGCACCCAACATGGAACATCAAATCCACCACCCACTTCAATATCGATAAGCATAAACATACAGCCATTATCATCAGTTATTACCAGATCGTAAAATCCTGCACAAAGATTAGAAACAGATGGTGTGTCCCAGTCCTGGTTTACCCATTGGTATGTATAAAACCCTGTGCCTCCTGAAGCTACTACATCTATAAATCCATCACAATTATTATTATCATCCCCTGTGCTAACAGTGGCATCAAGATCTGACGGCTCATTGATTTCTATGTCTACTTGAATGTCAGTAGCATTATTTACATCAGTTACTGCTATTGAATAAATACCTGCGCACAATCCATCAAAACTAAATGGACCTGAAGAATCTAAAGTTTGAGTAGAATTTGATGGACCAGAAAGGACAATTGTTAATGTTCCTTCTGTCAGACTGAGAACAGAACTAGCTATAACACCTGTACAGTCACCGAAACAACCATCAACATTTGTTGTAGTTACTGTTCCAATCAATGGAATAGTAATAATATTATTAACTTCAATACCTAGCTGTGACACTGAACATCCTTTAGAGTCTGTAACAGTTACGTCATACAATCCAGCAGATAATCCAGTTGCTACATTAGTGTCATCTACAATTGTATTACTAACATCAGGATTCCACAAATATGAATAAGGAGCTGTACCATTAGGAGTTATCGTAATAGACCCGTCCATCATTCCATTAGATTCATTAGAAACGGATACCGTAAAAGTAATTTCCTCAGGATCTGTTAAACTAACTGAACCTTCAGCAGTATTTCCATTCGTATCTGTTACGGTCACGCCGTAATCTCCCGCTGCTAATCCTGTTCCATCTCCTCCGCCTTCGTAATCGAACATATATGGAGGACATCCGCCACTTGCAGCTCCTGATATAGATCCATCATTAGATCCATTACATATAGGATTTGTAACTGTAGAATTTGTTACATCAAATATTAAAGGATCCGTAATAACTGTAAGCATAACAGTAGCTAAACAATCATTTTCATCAAATATTGTAATCATATAATCTCCTGCCGGCAATTCTGTAGCGGAGTCTGTTGTACTTACATCTGGCACCCAAGTGTAAGTAAGTGTTCCTGTTCCTCCAGTCGCATTAATTGTGATACTTCCTGTATCTTCACATGATGCTGCATTAGTTATAGAAGGATTGGTAGCAATAGAAGCTGGATCTATGATTGCTTGATCAAACATACATACAACCGCACCAGATGCATCTGTTAGTTCGAAAGTATAACTTCCTGCACCTACCGCGTTTAAATTGCAATTAGCGTCTCCAGGTGTTGTTTGTATTGGCGTGGATTCTCCATTAAGGTACCAGTTACAATCGCAAGTATCATCTGCCTCCACTATTACTATGATATCTCCATCGCCTCCAGGACATAAAGGTTGAGAGACCTCTACAAGCATACAAGTATGGATACAGGGCAGAACTGATACGCTTCCGTTAGAAACCGTGAATGGTATTGCCATGCCTACAGGATCGCTAAACTCTATATCTGAAATATCTGTACTTTTAAAGGTAACTACTGATGTAGGTGTGATTTCACAATCTCCTACTACAGTAAAACAAGCTTGAAATAATATCGCATCATCATCAAGTGTCGCAGGATTTATATTATCCCAAGTAAAACTTAGATTATCCGGGTCTGTTGTAAAGTTAAAATTACTAGTAGTAAGTCCTAAAGTGGTATTAAGCATTTCAACACTACTGTATTCGACAATGGCATTATCCCATTGTAAATTAGCTTGATAACCTGTGACGTCTGTAAAACCTCTTACTGTGATATCCACACACACAACCTCTCCTTCTAGACCACTTACATCATTAGCGATAAGTTGAACACCATCACCTACAATATCACCGATAGTAACTGTACCTTGATCGAGGCAGAATTCAACTCCTGCTCCTAACTGCACTACTTCTACACCAAAGTTTCCAATATTACCAAATTCAATTGATATCATATCTCCATCATCACCAATCACATCGAAACATAGTTCGTATAAGACAGAACTATCAGGAAGAGATTGAGGTGTACTACCTGTCTCATCAGTCCAGAATTGGCGAATCATACCCATTTCGGCATCGTTATCATTAAAAACGAAACCTGAGTTAGGGTCATTTGGAGGATCAATAACAAATCCAAGATTTTGGAAACCCGTATATTCCATTACTGAAGGATCCCAAATGATACCTGCTTGTACCGCTTCTATATCTATAAAGTTATAAACTGTAATAGGAATACAAATACTGCTTCCTGCAGGTGCTGTAAGACATGGCATAGATAAGATGACACCAGGAAAATCTTCGCATTCATTGATGCAATCAAGCTCTCCACTCTCACAATCAGTACCAGAAACTAATATATCTCCACCGGTAGAAGTAACAGTTACCTCTTCGAAGTTTTCGTCCCCTGCTTCTTCATTTTCAAATCCAAAAGAAGAAGTTGCACATTCTGCACCTGTTGCATTCAATACAATGGTAAAAAGTCGTGCATCATCTGCTAGACTTTCTGCTGGTGGGGTGAATTTTGTCCAAGAGGTACTTACCGTACCATCCTTGATCGAACCATCACCTGGCAATCCAAAGTTGGTGACTAAAGAATAAGATGTAAGATCTTCGTTAACATTTTTCACTTCTACAAAAGTCATCACTAAAGTATCCCAGACTACATTAAATTGAAATGTTGAGAGAGAGTTAAATTCATTAGCGGTGATATCTACTTCTAAATTAGTGCCCATCGCTGCTTCCCCACCCTCAGTAGAGATAGTAAGTTGCGCGTAAGACACACTAGCTGTTGCTAGAAAAAGGAATAGAAATATATTTTTTAGTATTCTCATTATGAGTAAAATTTATTCTTAATAATTCTATATTGTTCTAAAATATGTTGTCAATCAAAATTTTCGAAAACCATCATACATAAACCGATAACTAAAAGCCTCTGTGTGCTGCATGAGATTCAACAGTCGCTGCAATAGACAAAGTTAACAATCATTTCGTCAAAATCGCCATGTAATGCCATACATATTACTGATGTAATCTCTATTTAAGAATATCAGATGCAAATAGCGAGCCAATACATTGCATAAAATCGTAATGTGTCTGAAAATCTTCTTTTTTTTTAATTACTTCTTGGAAAATAAGGTTCAACTATTGATAAATAAATATACGAATAGTTTGGGGGGATGTAGAAAAACCAAAGACAATCGATAAGTAAATAATCAAACCTTCAAAGCATCTTTCTCTTAAAGGCTATCAATCGTCAGGGACAATTCCAATTGATGAAACGGTTTATTATCACAGTTTCTCGGATACGCTTAACCCAGTTTATGACACTTATATCAAACTAGTTGTTTTTTACCCGCAAGTCCAATACAGACTTCACCTGTGTATACAGGCAATTTGATAGAAAATCCTTTATTTATATTTGATTTAAACTTTGTAAAGTCACTTCGCGAGCTGAACTTTAATTCCTAAAACATTAGAAAACTAAATGAGCCCATTGACTTGCGTCAATGGGCTCATTTAAATTACATTTCTTACTTTTTATTTACATAAAAGTATCATCTTCTTAGTTGCTGTCTGACCATTAGCTTCAAGAGTATAGTAGAAAATTCCACCTGATACATTAAGATGATTAGCACTGACAACAAAACTATTTAAACCTTGAGGGTATGAATTATTTATTCTGTGAACCAATCTACCATTTATATCATAAACAGATAATTTTGCCATGCTTGCTTCTGTAAGAGTAAATGATACTGTAGTGTTATAAGTAAACGGATTAGGTCTATTTTGTTGTAAGACTATTTCTGCGTTTGCAGGTACTTTATTTTCATCTCTCAACTCTATATCTAAACCCATAATATCTAATTCTGATGTGTAAACTTCTGATGCTACTTGATCTGAAGATATAGATATACTTGATAAATCACCATTCGTCCTCGCTCGGAATATTATTGTCATCAATATATCATCAGCTGCGGCTGAAATATCAGTCGCTGTATTCCAACTTGCAGTGATCTCACCTCTACTAGCTAATTGCCCTCCGACGTTACTATCACTAAAGTTTAATTTGCTTCCCTCGATAGCAGTAAATTCTAAAACATCAGCATCAAAGTTGAGGGTAAACTGCATTCCAGCGACAGCTTTAAAATCATCAGACCTAATATCCATTCTTACTTCATCACCTGACTTATGGGCAGTATTTACAGCGTTTAAGATAATTCTAGAAGTTCTCACCTCAGTATTATCCGTTGCAGTGATAAAATCAGCAACAGAATCATTAACATCACCTACTTTTATAGCTATAAAGTTATTATCCATAGCGGTATCTGTAAAATCTGTTATCTCGATATTTTCCACTACTGGAAATGGCTCATTGAAATCAAAAAATTCCTGATCGCTAGCAACAAATCTCCATGAATTATTATTGATAAATTCGGTCTGTATACCTAAAATTACTTTTCTCAATTCAACTATGTCGGCAGCTGACACGCCTTCAGACTTATTGATATCTGCTGCAATAATCTTGTATGGTGATCCTAAATTAGACAATCCAAGTATATGCCTCTGAATCATAACAAGATCAAGTGTTGTTACTCCATTTACAGGATCATCATTTCTTGTCGCTGACACCTGATAGTCCGCACTCTCTGTTAAATTATAGAATTCGTAGTTTCCCGTTTCGTCTGTCACGAAATAGCTTTCTTCGTGTGTATGCATATCTTCGAGCATTACTTCTACTTGATCGATATCATCAGATAATTCCGTAGATATTGTTCCAGCTATTCTATTTACTTCACAAGCGTTATTGAAATCTTGTACGTGTACAGTGACTAAGCAAGTATTTGATAAACCTCCAGGCTTATCCTCTGTTACTTTTAACTCTACCATTACGTCTTGTCCCAGGTCATCACAACAAAAATCAATAAAATCACTGTAAGAATTATTTCCATTACAACCTCCACTAGGTCGCCTTACTGTAAATACTACATCATTACAATTATCAAAAGAACCATCGTCAAAAGTAGCTGCAAATGCATATCCAATTCCATCATTTGACAGTGATACAACTGTGAATTCGTCACAAACAGCGACCGGTTGCACATTATCTACTATTGTTATTACTGTAAATGCTTCGGTCATATTGCCACAAGCATCTATAATTCTGTATCTCAACCACGTCTCTCCTTAAGGAAGATGCGTAACTGTATATCCTGTATCTGCATCTCCTATTACATTAGTAGTATAGTATATACCACTCGATGGATCCATACCATTGACTGGCGTTGCATATCCAATTTCGTATGTCCATGAGGAACAATCAAAAGTTACTTCTGGTGCTGGTACAGCATAATCAGCAGTACAGGCATAAAAACTGGTATAAGCCGCTTCATCATTATCTTCGATAGGAGTTATAACTGGTGCCTGATCATCTTTAATCTTTATTATTTGAACATTTTCTACAATCTCATTTGTACACCAATCTAAAATTGTAAATGTTCTTAATACTTTAAAGCTGGCATCACAGATATCAAATATTTGATCAGAGTATCCTCCCGTCAATTCACATAGAGGATTATTTGGTAGAATAGCAGAGCCATTAAGTGTCGTTGGAACACCGGTAATGTCAAAAAATGGATAATCAGGATTACTTTCGTTCCATGTATCCGTGGTATAATTAGAACATACTAATGCATCAGCTTCTACATCGTCTAAATTATTTGGAAATAGAATATCATCTATACCAACACGGACGTAATTAACTGTCTGAGTACAAATATCTGATACATTTCAACTCGCATCTTCAGCGATATAAGAAATAACTCTAATCGCACTAAGTCCACTAGGATCACTACAATCTAAATCAGTAGTAATATCGCTTAAAACTGAAATCGTTGGATTAGAGTCACAATTATCTGTAACATCAGGAAGACCTGGATTAAATGATTGGTAGCAAAAAATATTAAAATCTGGTGCGCAATCAATAACTGGCTTGAGCTTATCTTCTACACTAATGGTACCCCAACAAGAGTTTCCATATAGAAAAACACTAGCTTGAAGTGTTTGCCCAACATGAGAGGCATCTAATAAGGCGCCTGGTATAAGATTGTCGTCGGCATCGTATATTTCGACTGTATAGGCGCACGTTGGCCCACCTTCATCTTCCAAAAGCATACCAGGAGTTACAATCACTTCACAGTCATTGTTCAAAGAGATTTGTACATTATCATTACACGCTAAGGTACAATCTGTAGCATCTGAGCAGTCTAAATCATCACCATTTATCGTCCATCCAAAGTTGTCTATAATACTTTGTCTTTCTACTTGACTGTTACAGTAATTCAATGATTGAGACCCTAAATTTAAACCAATATTAAGATCTTGAGTTGCCCAGCCTTGAAGTATTGCGTCATATGTATTTGTATTTAAATTAGAGAGAGCAAACATTTCATACATATTAGTCACATTAGATACATCCCAATTTCCGATATCTTGATTAAAATCAAATGCGAAAAAAAACATTTTCTCCATATTAGTCACATTAGATACATCCCATCCACTAATATCTGCATCAAAATTTGTTCTATCTGCAAATGCGAATGCCATAGAGGTTACATTAGACACATCCCAGTCAGGCATAGGACCATATTCGCTATCTATACAAAGACCAGTTACAGGATGTGTAGCTAAACAGTCGCTAACGGCATCATAAAAATTTGAATTATTAATGGGAGTGGTTTGTGAAAAACCAATAGACGAGATAAACAAAAATAAAAATGTAGTAATTCTCATAATGTAAATTTTATAAATCTTGGGTACTTGTATTTTATTCGAAAAAAACTGATCTCTCAATTATTATTCTAGAATGGATCTTAGTTTATACCAATTGGTGCTCAATCGCAAATTTTATGAGGTTGACTGTACTCCGTACGCCTAGTTTTCTCATTATATTTTTGCGGTGTACACCTACGGTTTGGTCGCTGATATATAGATCTTTAGCTATTTCTCTATTATTTTTAGATTCAGCAATAAGATGTAATATCTCCTGCTCTCTCTTGGTTAATTTTTGTTTCATTGTGTAGCTATCCTCATAAAACCTATTAGCTAAATTAGCTACAGCTTGTGTTACATATGTCCTACTTGATGCTGGTGTCACTCTCAATCCATCGGACATATAGGTGTCACCTTCCATCACAGCATTGATACCTTGAAAAAGGTCTAGAGAATCATTACTTTTTAGTATATATCCATCTGTTCCGTTCAGAAATGCACGCTTGACAAATTTCCTATCTGTATATGTAGTCAATACTATCACTCTCATATTTGGGCAATAGCTTTTGAGTATAGGTATTAACTCAATCCCATCTTCTCCAGGAAAATTAATATCCATTATCAATAAGTCGCAATCACCCAAGCTAACTTTCTTAAGTAAATCTGCAGAGTTGTTTGCCGACGCTGATACCTTAATTGACGGATTCCTTGTAGAATCAAAAATGGCAGTTAACCCTTCGATCATCAATATTTGGCAGTCGGCTATAATAGTATTTATCATGCTCATATTACTCTCCTATCGCATATACCATAGATAGCATATGTTGGTTTATATTTTTAATAATGAGTCTTGACCAAAGTCAATAAACTTATCTTCGAGCGAACAAATGCAAAAGGAATGCCAAATGCGATAAAAGGGTAGTAAATCACCTATAGATTGACACTTAAATGAAAAGTATCTCATTAGAAATTCTAAAAGAAAGTATGAATATTTTCGTCAGAAAAACGAAAATTAAATTTAATAGACGTAGGACAAATTAACCAACCGAAATTTAGCTTAAATAACTCTGTGCATCATAGACTTTGTTATGATTTTGATAGGTTACGGTGTATTGGAATCCTGGCTGAATACTGTAAGCACCATATCTCCCATACTTATCCAATGCTACATAGCCGACTTGCATCTCTTTATAAGAGTCTTTATTCTTCTCTATGGTACGCATTACTGCTGCTTTACAGGCTTCTAACGGTGACATTCCTTGACGCATAAATTCAACAGTAAGAAACGATCCTAAAGTGGTCAAAACCAACTCTCCCATACCTGTAGCTGTGGCTGCCCCGACCTCATTATCTACGAAAAGTCCTGCCCCAATAATAGGCGAGTCTCCCACCCTACCTTGCATCTTATATCCTAGTCCACTTGTAGAGCAACCGCCAGAGATATCACGATTTTGATCTATCGCTAACATCCCTATTGTATCATGTAATTCAACATTGACTTTAGGTTTATATTCCGCAGTTTTAAGCCATTCTACATATTCTGCCTTTGACTTTTCTGTGAGTAGATTTTCTTTCTGAAACCCTTTATCTAGAGCAAATTGCAAAGCACCATCACCGGCTAAGATCACGTGCGGAGTATCTTCCATTACTAATCGAGCTACAGAGATAGGATTCTTGATATCTTTGAGATAACAGACTGATCCAGCCCTATGCTCCTTATCCATGATACAAGCATCAAGTGTAACAATACCTGATCTATCAGGGCGCCCTCCTATTCCTACAGACTGGTCTAGAGGGTTATTCTCTACGTTATTAATGCCTTTCTCTATGCCATCTAATAGATTGCCTTCTTGGACCGATTTAAGCGCTATCTGATTATCCAAGATATGTGGCCATGTACTTATAATAAGAGGTGTAGGAATACCCTTTGGACCTTCTTTGGATTTCTGATTTTCTGAATTTACAATAGAATCACAGCCAGCGAAACTCGCGGCAATAGTTCCCATACCCGCTTGCTTGATGAATCTTCTCCTATTGGGAGAATGGTCCTTTTCAAAGCGATTATTTTTTAAACTATATTTGATATTATGTTATTCTTTTATGAGCTTCAGAATATTATAGCCGTACTGCGTTTGAAGTCTAATATTATAAAGACCTCTAGGCATATTAGCAGGTAATACCATCTGGAAATAATTATCCCCTGCATAAGCAAACAAGACCACAGAAGTGATCAATCTTCCCTGATAATCTATAACATCTAAATTGATATTCTGATCTATATCCGAAAAGTATTTGATAGTAGTTTCATTACCAGAAGTTGGGTTAGGATATAACTGAGCTTCTAGATCAAATTGTTTGATTACTGGTCCATCAGAAATCATTTCATGAGGCATAGCTATAAAAACTTGATCTTGCATTAAATCTATACTAGTATTACGCACGATAACATCTTTCATTGTAGTATTTGATACCATTTCTTTTTGCGCTGCAGTCAGCTCATTATCTACTTCATAATAGTATCTATCTCCATCTCTAAGCACTTGAAATTGCTCCTCGAGAATAGTCATTATCAACTCACCAAATAGTGCATCTGATCCTACATGCTGCTCGCTTACCATACCTACCCACGGATCAAGATTATCGATACTTCCATATACTTCTTGCAATATATCAGCTACCTCTTGATCATTCGTCAATGTGTAAAATGAATTGACTGAGGGTAGACCTAAGTGCTGTCTTATTTGATTGAAAGAGGGAATCCCACGCTCTCTACCTCTATTAATATTAATTGCTGCCAGATCCAATCCACCTTGTCCAGGAGCTCCAAAAAGGAAATTCCTTACATCATCTATTACTTTGCAGTCCATTTCTTGCTGCACTTGCGTAGCCATCCCTTTAAAGAAAGTATCTACTCCTCCAGACAAAACCATAACAAATGGATTAAAGAAGGCATCTCTTAAAGAGATATTTCCTCCTGATATATCTGATCCGTCGTTATTCATACGGATGATATTAGAATTGATTAATGTATGACCTAATCTGAAGGCCGCTGCTGAAAACTCATTGCTTACAGATGGATTTATAGTAGCATTATATCCGAAATAATTAGGAAGCTCTACTCCCATTGCAGGCAGCCATTCATTATATACTATTTCTTGAATGAGGGCACCTACAAGTTTGCGCGCTCTTTGATATATACGTTCATCATTCCATGAAGGGTGTGCTAATCCTAATTCTTCACAAAGCCGATTGTGCTCTCTTAAAAAGACAACGTGAAATGAAAGTAAAAGTGGGTTTTCGTTAGCTCTTATATCCCCGGCAACAAAATATCTTGTCAACGATCTTGTGTCATCAGCCATAAATGGAGCATTGAAATCTATCTCATCATTTATATTCCCGGTAACTGTATTCCAAGGCAATAAATTACCTGGAGAAGTTTTAAGTTTACCGCCATCAAAAGTCCTTAACCAATTGGCTCTATCTTCATCAGATCCATACACCGTTGAAGCGTCAATAAACGAATTGATCTGATTGGTATGTTGACGTGGATTATTAATATCAGTTCCTGTTCCTGGAGCCGCCATAGACCGAGACATATGCATAGTCGAGCCAGGTGTAAAAAATAGATCTTCACTTGGAATCTCAATATTAGATAAGATTTCATCTGGATCATTCTCGACCAATGAAATGTCGTGGTCTATAAATTGACCAAATGCCCAAATAAAATCTGAAAGTGCTAAACCGTTAGATATTGTGGTTGTCTGTGCAAAAAGTCTATTACTGATAACCCTAGGGTTAGGTCTATCGTAAGTCAAATCTAGCTTCGGAACAGAAATGCCATCAGCATAGTCAGGATGAACAATCCTGGTGAGCTGAGTATTCGCAGCACCCCAAAAAGGATTGTTTAAATTATTTTGGCTCCCATCAAATGATCTGTAAATCTGAGCTGATGCTGATATACTAAACAACAAAAAAGAACAGATAAGAGGAATAAATAATTTCGATTTCATTAAGTCACTGGGTTAACGCTCTTGGGAGGAGAGCAATAATTTGCATCACCAAAAAATTAACTTACTTACAAATATAATCAATTGAATTTATTTTGGCATACTACTAAAGACGGTTTTTGTCTTTAATAAATTACATAACATTATAAATTTCCTTAAAGTTGTAACTGGTGAGAAGCATTTGCAACAAAAAAGCTGCCGTATTTGGATTACATCACTAATTCATTCAGAAAAAGAAGTGAAATTAAAACAAATATAATACTAAAATTTAATATATAATTGAATTATTCATGAAATAAATTGTTACTATAAAGAATGTTATACTGTAAAAATATCTCAAAGAATTATAAATCCGAACATATTTAATTTGCAGTTTGCATTTCGAATAAAAAACTAAAAAAAAAGAATCAGCTTAGAAAAAGTTAATATTTGACTTTTGACTTATGTGATTTAGAGATTTTTCCAAATAAATAATGGTTAGTATAGCTTTCTGATAGAATATTACGTTATGCTTGTTAACGAAAACAAGCATTTTGAGAGAATCAAAGATAATTTGATTAAAACGACCATTATATCGCACCTATACTTAGTCTTAATTGTAATATTTACATTAAGCATAACTAGTATATGTAATTCTCAAATAATCAACAACATAGGATTTAAAGATAGTAATTGTATTCTTGTTCAAGACAGTCTAAGTATTTTGCCATCATCAGTAATCATAGAGTATAAAAATATAAGATTGCTTTCTAACGAATATACTGTAGTTGACAATGAAATATTAGGTCTACCTTCTCTTTGCAAAAAATCTGATTCTCTAAAAATTTCATATCGCACATTTGATTTTAGGTTTGGAGAAGTACTTAGCCACTTGGACACCACTCAAATGGTGAAAAAAGATATCGTTTACATAGGATACGACTACAGCCCTTTCAAAAACTCAAATAATCAGGCACTTATATCTGGAAAAGGTCTTGACTACAATGGAAGCTTTACACGCGGGTTCTCTGTAGGCAATAGCCAAAGTCTAGTACTCAATAGTAATTTTAATTTGCAACTCGCTGGCGATCTAGGTAATGGACTCAAGATAGTAGCAGCTATATCAGACGATAATATCCCTATACAACCGGAAGGCAATACCCAGTCTTTGCAAGAATTTGACCAAGTGTATATAAGGCTAACTAAGGATAAAACCTCAGTGGTAGCTGGAGATTATCAACAGCAAAGCCGCAACAGCTACTTCATGAAATACTTTAAAAAACTAAAAGGAGCTAGTGTAAATCACGGGCAATCTCTATCTACTAACAAAAAAGTAGAATCTAGAGCTAGTTTTGCCGTATCCAAAGGAAAATTTAATAGGTTAACCCTTCCGGTAGAAGAGGGGAATCAAGGCCCTTATAAACTAACCGGAGCCAACGGAGAACGGTTTTTAATAGTACTAGCTGGATCAGAAAGAGTATACTATGACGGAGTATTACTGGAACGTGGGGAAGATTTCGATTATTCCATTGACTACAATAGAGCAGAAATAGTATTTACCCCAAAGAGAATCGTTGCAAGAGAAAGTCGTATAATTATAGAATATGAATATACTGACCAAAATTACTTAAGAACGCTATACACCGTAGAATCAAATTATACCAGCGATAAGCTTAAAATCAGCACACAATTTTATAGCGAACAGGATAGTAAGAATGGAAGCGGGCAAGCTGCATTAGATAGTATAGACAAGCAAATATTAGCTACAAGTGGAGACAACCTAATGGACGCAGTAAGATCTGGAGTAAATGCATTACAAGAAGATGCTAGTGACCAAGGAAGAATAACATATATCATGTTAGATCACCCAACTAGTCCAAATCCAGATGACTTTATACTCAAATATAGTATTGATACTAATATGCCCCTCTTCACAGCCATATTCTCAGAGGTAGAAGGAGGGAATGGTGACTATATCATAGATAATGAAATCGGTACGAATGGTAGAGTATACAAATATGTCGGCACTGGTATGGGTACATACTTACCTACAATCAGAATCGTACCTCCGGAGCAAAAACAAATGCTAACCAGTCGGATAGAATATCAAATATCCAAAAACGCCACGCTCTACGGGGAATTGGGATGGACCAATTTAGACATTAATCGGCTCTCCATTCTGAACAAAGAAGATAATCAAGGGCTAGCGACTAATATAGGATATAAACATGAATGGGCTCTGGACAGTACTAAACTTTGGAGACTGAGTACAGACCTCAACTATGAATACGTGGATGAAAAATTTAATCCATTAAATCCTTACAGAGCTGCAGAATTTAGTAGAGAATGGAATATAACGGAACCCAATACTGCTAACGAGCAAATAATAAAATCCGTTATAAATCTACAAAAGGGAAATCAGCTCTCAATTAGATATGGATTATCTAGCTATGAGCGTCTCTCGCTATACGAAGGAAGACAGCACTATATAGATGCGAAATACAATCATAAAGGTTGGAATATGATAGCGAAAGGTAAGTACCTAGCAAGTGAAGGTTACGGAAAAAATAGTCTATTCGTACGACCCAAAATAAACATAAGTAAAACCATAAATAAATTAGGAGGCTGGACCATAGAGTATGGCTATGAGCAAGAAAAAAATGAAGTGATACAGACTTTAAATCAATCGTTGCAAGATAGAAGTTTTGACTTCAATATCAATCGGTTTATCATAGAAAATAATCAAGATAACCAACTGACTATCAAAATAGAAGCCAAGCAAAGATCAGATCAACTACCTATTAATGGGGCCTTAGTAGAATCCATAAAAACCAATGAATTATCCGCAGAATCGAAGTGGAAAATCAACGATTCCAATAACTTAAAATGGACATTAGGTGCAAGGGATTTTGAAGTAATAGATCAGGAAGCTATAGATCAACAATCTAAAACCACTATACTATCAAGAATAGCCTATAATATCAAACTCTGGAATGGTCTATTGAGTTCTACAATGAACTACGATATAAGCTCTGGGCAAGAACCGAAACAAGAATTTACCTATGAAAAAGTAGAGCCTGGTCAAGGAAATTATATTTATATTGGAAATAGTAGTACGCCTGAAGAAGACGAATTATTTCTTTATGAATATAGTGAAATAGATACTGCCAACTACATCAAAATATTTTTATTCAACAATGAATTTATAAGGACCAATAACCAATCTTTAAACATAAGTCTTAGGATCAACCCTCATAAAGTGATTAAGAACAAGAAGAACTTCTTTAGAAAATTTGCTACTAATCACAGTATCAGATTTAATCAAAAAGTAGAAGATAATGGTGAAGAATCTAATTTTCAGCCACTGAATTTCAGCCTCGATAATGTATCGCTTACATCTTACAGGTCTCTAATAGCCAATACGTTATTTTTTAATAGAACGAGTACTGCTTTTGATATACAATTGGGCAATAGACTTACTGAAAATAGGAATGTTCAGATTGTAGGAATCGAAGACCGCGGTTTGGCTGAATATTTTAGTAGATTACGATTTCAAATTATTTCTGCAACTGACTTTATAGTCAACGTAAAGACTGGTACCAAAACTTACGAATCTAATTTTTTTAGCCAGCGAAATTTCCACATCAAATATTGGAATGTCAGCCCTGAAATAAATTGGAGGCCTACAGCCAATTGGAGGATTATCAGTTCCTACCAATATGATACCCGACAGCAACAATTGAGTGGAATGGAAACAGCAAATAGCCACGATATTACATTCGAATCTACCTACCGTAGAGCCAGTAAATCAAGTTACAACCTTAGTTTTTCGCTAGTCAATGTGGAATATAATGGTGCAGCAAACAGTACTATAGAGTATGACCTTCTAGATGGCCTAAAAGATGGTAAAAACTACTTATGGAATCTCAATATAACCCGAAGAATGGCGAAAAATGTAGACCTAAATATCAGCTATGATGGACGAAAAACTGGTATATCACCTATCGTACATGTTGCAAGAGCTCAAGTCAAGGCGACATTTTGATCAGTCCCTTTACAATAATTGATATTTTAGTCCTTAATGACACATCTTTCTAAACTTTCTATAGTTTATATTTACGCTCAAACTTGTAAACAAAATTTAGTTTAGAAGTATATAATGATTCATTTTTAAACCACCGCGATGCGAATATTATTGTTTTTTGCTGTTTGCTTATTTGCTAATTCAATTATTGGACAATCTTTTTTCTCTCCTATCCAAGATTCAGATGTCTCTCTGAGAGCAGATCAAGAAAGGACTATTATACCTAATCATTATCAAACTTTAGCGCTAGATATCGAAGGGATCAATAATTATCTTGGTAAAGCTCCTCACGAGCTAGATGGAGATAGAGTAAGTCAAGAAATAAGCCTCAAGATGCCCATGCCAGACGGAACATTCAAAACTTTCATGGTGTATGAATCGCCCACCATGATGGAGGAAATATCCGAAAAGTATCCCAACATAAAATCTTACAAGGGTTATGGAAGGTCAAATGACTACGAAAATCTAAGAATTAGTCTAAACAAGAAAGGATTCTATGCTGCAATACGTACGGTAAATGGCACTGTCTATATTGATCCATATTCGACAAACACGACTACAGAGTATATTAGTTATTTCGTAAAGGATCATGAAGTACAATTGGAATCACATCAGATGGCCTGCGGTACTTCTCAGGATCCTGAAAGTATTCTGGATGAGCTCAAAGATATTGAAATACAAGGTGGACAGGAAACAAATGTGACTTTAAGAGGTGACAATATCCCACTGAGACAATACAGATTGGCCGTTGCTTGTACAGGGGAATTTGGTCAGATAAGATCAGATATAGAAGAGGTACTAGCTGATATAAATACTACGGTCACTAGACTAAATCAAATATTTGAAAATGACTTATCCATAAGAATGATCTTAGTGGATCGTAATGATGAAATTATTTATGATAACCCACAGACTGATCCATATGCTATCCCAAGCAATTTCCCACCTGATTCAGGAACGGGAAGATGGCTACTATCTCGTAATACAACAGTAATTAATAATACTATAGGTATTGGAAGCTACGATCTTGGACATATTTATCATAGAGCTTGTACAGATGTAGGTGGCGTAGCATATTTAGGTTCTATCTGTAGTAACAACAAAGGTGGTGGAGTTACATGTCATGCTTCGAGCAATCTAGAATACGTAACGGTAAGTATAGCCGCTCATGAAATGGGACACCAATTGGGATCACCACACTCTTTCAACAATTGTTCTGGAGATGGTAACGAATCACTACCTAATGGATTTGAGCCTGGATCAGGAACTACTATAATGTCTTATGCAGGACTCTGCGGATCTAATAATGTACAAGGAGGCAATGATGACTATTACCACGTAGGCTCGCTAACTAATATTTATCGCTCCACTAGAGATGCAGCGCAATCATGTGCAGAAGAGATTAATATCAACAATCACGAAGCCGACGTACAATTAAATTATACTAACGGTTTCTTCATCCCGATAGGTACCCCATTTATCCTTACAGGAGATGCTACTGACGAAGATGGAAACAATATGACCTATAGCTGGGAACAGGTAAACAGTGGGCCTTTGAGCTCACTTGGAGCGCCTTTAAATAATGCTCCTGCATTTAGAGTATACTACCCAGATGAAAATAAAACAAGAATATTTCCTAAAGATAATATTCTACTATCGAACAGTAGTAGCAAAGTGGAAATCCTAGCTGAATACAATAGAAATTACAATTTTCAATTTGTAGTTAGGGATAATAATCCTGGAGGCGGTACAGCCTCTTGGGAAGAGGTTGCATTTTTTGCAAGTGATGTAGGAGGTCCTTTCTTAGTTACTTCCAATAACACAAATGATGTGATGAATGCTGGTGACCAACAGACGGTTACATGGGATGTAGCGGGCACTGATCTTGCGCCGATAAACTGTCAAAATGTAAATATTTATATCTCATATGATTCAGAACTTAATACTGATAAATTAACTGATGACTTAATCTTACTAGCGGAAAATACACCTAACGATGGATCCCAAGAAATAGTAATTCCCACAAGACTTACTACTCGAGCTAGAATCGTAGTAAGAGCAGCGGACAATATATTTTTCGATGTAAGCAATCGAAACAATATAGTGGAGGAGCCAAGTACACCCAAGGTATACTTCGAGTCAGCAGAAACCGAACTTGCTCTTTGCTCTGACACCTATGCTGTAGAGATATCCACTCAGGGACTAGGAGGCTATGAAGGAGCTGTGAGAATGGAAATAGAAGGTCTTCCTGCAGAGGCAGAAGCCGATTTTACTACCGCTACTCTAATGGCTGGAGAGAGTACAACTCTCAATCTAGATTTTTCAAACGTATTATCTACCGGAAATTATGAGATGAAAATACTGGCAATAGCAGAAGGTATAGATTCTTTAGAAAGAATTATACCCATTAGTAATATTGCTACAGATTTCAGTGACCTAGCTTATATAGGTCCTGAAAATGGAGTCAAAGGTTATACATCCTTGCCTACATTAGAGTGGACAATGGTGCAGAATGCATTTAACTATAAAGTAGAAATAGCTACGAATCCTGGATTTACAGAAGCAACTATCGTTCATTCGGCTACAGTTACTAATACAAATTATACGCCATCAGAAATACTAGAGGTATCAAGTGTGTACT
>Ga0228623_1000318_pt1 | contig 22557 bp, 26 predicted proteins | sample 28DmetaG_FD_182856 | JGI IMG/M metagenome (GOLD analysis project Ga0228623, IMG submission 182856) | Seawater microbial communities from Monterey Bay, California, United States - 28D | ecosystem: Environmental > Aquatic > Marine > Coastal | place: USA: California | collected 2016-10-04 | reverse complement strand
ATAATCGTGAGTAAAGAATTAATAATAGGCACGAGTATATAGAACTAAAAAGTCGGTTGCAAGCTTTTATTTGCTTAGATTAATGTTTTTTTAAGGACTATCGTGGGTAAAGATATGGGAATTTAAGCTAAAAGTCTACTAATTTATGAAAGGGGTAATAGATTGATAATTTGGGGGCTAAATATCTGAAATTATTACAATTTTAAGGTTTTGCAAGAAAAATTTAGAAAAATTAATTTCCTTGTAATGATGGGGCTCTACTAATGCCATTTCCTAACTTTAAAGTAAATATTTTATTAAAAAAAATTGCTTTAAAGATTGGAAATGGTATGAGAAGATACATATTTTCTCCTAATAGGAGGGTATAAAAACTAATGCTATAAACTAATAATAGATTGTGGTAATTATAGGAATGTGATCAGATGGCTTTTCCTTAGTACGATAATCAATCAAAAATTCAACTCCATCTATTTGATCTTTTAAAACAGGAGTAGTCCAAATATGATCCAATCTTCTACCGCGATTTGATTTCATAGGATCTCTAGCCCTATAACTCCACCAACTATATAATTTATCTTCAGCACCCATTTTATAACGGTGAGAATCAATCCAATTTAAAGTTTTTTGTAAATTATTCATCTTTTCAACCTCAATTGGCGTATGGGAAACAACTTTTAATAATTGCTTATGAGACCAAACATCTGTTTCTAAAGGAGCAATATTCATATCACCAACCATGACCAATTTGTCATTTTGACTATAATTTTTGTTAAAATAATTTTCCATCCAATCCAAAAATTTTAATTTAAAATCAAATTTCGGATTAATATTAATGTCAGGCTCATCACCACCAGCGGGAACATAAAAATTATGAATTTTAATACCAGATTTAGTCACAGCAGAAATATGTCTTTTATCTTCCGAATCCAAAATTCTATGAGTTTCAATATTTGTCAAAGGATCTTTGGATAAAATTGCCACACCATTATAGGATTTTTGACCAGAAAAATAAATATTTTCTAACCCAAAAGATTTTAACTGATCTAAAGGAAATTCACTATCTTGCACCTTAGTTTCTTGCAAACAAATGATATCTGGTTTTTGCTCAGCAATTAATTCCTTTAAAAGAGGGGCCCGAAGACGAACAGAATTAATATTCCAAGAAATAATTTTCATAATTTGTGAATTCTAATATAATTGATATTTTTTTGAACTAAGTAATTTGTTATGATGTCAGTTCTTTCCTGAATATTTTTATCAATAAACTCTTCATTTTCAAGAAAATTCAAAAATCTTTTTCGAGAATGACCAATATATAAAGGCAAATCTAAAATTTTTAACTCCTCTATTCTATCAATAATTGTCATATTTTGTTGATGATTCTTACCAAAACCAATTCCTGGATCAAAAATAATATTTTCTTTTTTAAGGCCAATTTTAGTTAAAATTTTTATTTTTTCCTGAGCCCATTTAATCAATTCAGTAATTATATCCAGATTTTTAGAAATTATTATATTTGGGTTAGAGGGAACGCCCAAATTATGCATTAAAATTAGTTTTTTTTGCGACTCTAAGGCAATATTTTGCATTTCCTTACTCTCAAAACCACTAACATCATTAATCACATCAACACCTAATTTTATAGCTTTTGCAATATTTTCTGGATGATAAGAATCAAGAGCAATTTCTATATTTTTGGCAGATTTTTTTTCAAACTCTCTAATCTCATCAATTATAAATGGTAAAATATCTTTTAATCTTTGCCATTCTTGTTTAGCAGATATTGGGATAGCACCAGGACGCGTAGATTCTGCTCCAATATCAATCATATCAGCACCAGAATCTAATAATTGCTGTAGATGTTTTAAAGCTGCATCTTTCTCAATAAATTTTCCACCATCACTAAAAGAATCTGGCGTTAAATTAAGAATTGCTACGAATTTTGTCACTTATTTTTAGGTTAAGATAGGAAATAGTATCAGTTGGCTATATCATGCAATTTCTTCTCACCTTTAAAACCTGCAGCAACACCAGTTCTTGAAACGCCATCAATTCCTAAATGAGAAATTTTGGCAATAATATCATCAATTGCTACAGAAGTACCTATAATTTCAAAAATTGCTGCATTATCAGTAAGATCAACTAAATTGGTACGATATTTATCAAGAATCTCAATAGCTTCTGATCTTTTTTCGCTATTGCCAATAATTTTTACCAAAGCCAATTCTTTTTCAACATAACCATCTTCTTTGGTCAATTCAATAGCATTATGGACTGGAATAATTCTATTTAATAATTTGCAAATTAAATCTACTGTTTTCTTACTACCATAGGTTGTAATAGTAATTCTTGATAGTTTTTTATCTTCAGTAATCGGAGCGACATTTAAAGATTCAATGTTATAGCCCCTTCCTGAAAATAACTCGACAATTCGTGCCAAAGCACCAAATTCATTATCAACTAAAATTGCAATTACATGTTTTTTAATTTTTTCAGTCATTTTTATTTTATTAAAACTAAAGGAGTATTTCAGTTTACCCCATCAATTTTTTAGCAGCTTCAATAGCCTCATTAGTCACTTCCTCGCCAGATAACATCCTAGCAATTTCATTCTCCGATTCCTTTTTATCTAAAATCTCAACCAAAGTTTTAGTTTCATTTGCATCATCCTTCTTAGAAATTCTCAAATGAAAATCAGACTTTGCCGCCACCTGTGCATGATGAGTAATAGCAATAATTTGTGAATTTTTACCCAAATCACTCATTTTCTGTCCAATTTTTGCTGCAACTAATCCGCCCACTCCAGAATCAATCTCATCAAAAATAATAGTTGGAATTGATTTAACTTCCATTAAAGATTTTTTAATAGCAAGCATAAAACGCGAAAGCTCACCACCTGAAGCAATTTGATTAATCTCACCAAAATTAGCATTTTTGTTGATCTTAGCCAAAAATTTTACTTTATCAATGCCAAATTTATTATATTTATCCTTATTTAACTCCTGAAAATCAACCAAAAATTCTACTGAATTCATTTGTAAATCCTTTAATTCTTCTTCGATTTTTTTACTTAATTTTTTAGCAGCAATTTTTCTTTTTTCTTGAAGATCTTGGGCTATTTCTAGAAATTCTAATGCTAATTTCTCTTCTTCAAGCTCTAAATTATCTAAATTTTGTTCAAGATCAGTTAAATTTCCTACAGAAATCTTAATTTCTGCTAAATATTCCGGCAATTCATCAGATTTTTTATTTAATTTTCTTGCCAAACCTCGAATTAAAAATAATCTTTCTTCAATTTCCTGCAAAGATTCATCCTCAGAATTAACAATTCTTGCAATTTCATTAATATTTTGTTTTGCTAAATCACTTTTAATAATAGATTCTTCGATATTTTGGTCTAACTCGGTCAAAATATCCTTATCTTCAATAAAATTATCCAACATTTCCATTTTACGAGATAATTTTTGCTGAGTAATAAATAAATTACTATTAGCATTAGTAACTTCCAAAGATAAATCAGAAATCAATTCTGCAATTTTTTCCTTATTTTGTAAAAGATTTTTTTTATCAGATAATTTTTCTTCCTCACCAATTTGGATATCAGCCTTCTCTAATTCAATAATAATATGTTCTAAATATTCTTTTTCTTCTCTATTTTTTTCTTGATTTTGATAAATTTCCGCTATTTTTTGCCTTAAATCTTGTAATTTTTGATAAATTTTAGCAATTTTTATTAATAAATTATTATTTTTAGCATAATTATCGATAATTTCACGATGAAAATTGCTATTTAAAAGATCACTTTGATCATTTTGACCATGAATTTCAATAAGTAATTTACCAATTTGAGATAATAAATTATTACTAATCGGAATATCATTAACAAAAGATTTACTAGAGCCATTTTCTTTAAGAATCCTTTTTAAAGTTAAATTTTTTGCATCATCAACATCCAAAAGATCATTTTCTTCTAAAAATTCCCTACAATTTTGATTATTGCTAATATCAAAATTAGCAATGGCTAAACCTTGTTTTTGACCTTTTTTAAGTAATTTAATATTAGAACGATAGCCAATAGCCAAGCCAAGAGCCCCTAAAATAATTGACTTACCCGATCCAGTTTCTCCCGTTAGAGCGCAAAATCCTCCATCAAAATCTATTTTGATTTTATCAATTAAAACAATATTTTGAATGAAAAGAGATTCTAACAATTTGGGGTGATTTAATTAATATTATACCAAAATTTATCTTAAAAAGAGGATATTCAACAACTAAATATAATTGATAGTATGAAAAATATCAATATATAGATTTATTTCAGATATCATGAGGATTAATGAATAACTTCAATAAATTTTTTGATATTTTGATCTAAAACTGATTTATAACTCTTTATAAAATGATCAATATTTTTCTCAATCTGCTCTTGATATTTTTTATCTTTGAAAATTTTTAAAATATAAAAATAAAGTTCATCGTCATTCTTAACAATTTTACATATTTTCTCTTTTTGCAATTTTTGGTAAATTTCATTAAAATTAGCAACATATTGACCAGAAATAATAGGATTTTTATATTTTAAAGCTTCATAAGGATTATGACCACCAATATTTGGCAAAAATGAACCGCAAATAATTGATAAATCACTTAATTGATAAAATAAATCCATATAACCAATTTTATCTATGACAAAAAACTGATCATTTTTAGCAATTTTGTCATTATCACTTAAAAATTTTACTCCTGATGGTAATAATTTTTCTACCTCAACCCTACGATGCGGATGACGAATAGCAATAATAGTTAACAAATTGCCAATATCTTTTTTTAATTTATTATGTAAATCTATAATAATCCTCTCTTCTCCTGAATGAGTACTTGCCGCAAAAAGAATTTTTTGACCCTGAAATTGCTTTTGAAAATTTTGTAATAATTTTTGATCAATTGCTGCTTGCTCTAGATCTTCTTTTAAATTACCAAAATAAAAAACCTCTTTTTTTGATAATTTTTTAAACTTCTTCCTATCACTCTCACTTTGAGCAATAATTAAATCAAATTTTGAAAATAATTTTTGAGAAAATTGATATTTTTGCCATTTTCTAAATGATTTATCAGAAATTCTAGCATTAATTAAAGATAATTTAGATCCAGATTTAGAGGCAAAATTTAATAAATTAAACCATATTTCAGATTCAAAAAAAATAACAATATTTGGCTGCCAATATTTTATAAATCTTCTGGCTGTAAAAAATTTATCAAGGGGAATGAATTGATGAATAATATTTTTTGGTAATTTTTCTGAAAGATTTTTAGCAGAAGTAATAGTGCCTGATGTAAATAAAATCTGATAATCAGGATATTTTGCCTGTAATTTAGTAATAAATCTTAAGGCAGAATTTGATTCACCGACCGAAGCTGCATGAATCCAGATTAATTTTTTTTTGGTTTTTTTCTTAGATGGTAAGCCATATCTTTCTAAGAAACGAGATTTATGCTCTTTACCTTTAATAAGACGAAATAGAAAAAAAATATCAATTATTGGGGATAAAATTACTGATAATAATTGATATAGAAGGATCATAAGATGACATTGACAGGAGATAACTCTCCACCGAAATCAAAGATTTCAACCCCCCTCAAGAGGGAGTTAAAAATTACTCAGAAGCAGTTTCAGCCTTGACCTTAGTATTTTCTTCTTTCTTTTGAGTTTCAGCTTCTTTTTCAGCCTTTGCCGCTTCTGATTTTTCTTTTTCAATTTTTTCTAGAGCTTTAGCCTTAGCAGCATAACCCTTATCTCTTGTGATAAATTTTGGCTTATATTTTTCAGCACCCGCAACACCTAAAGAAATTAATAAATTAGCAACCCTATCACTTGGAACTGCACCAACTTTTAACCAATATTCAGCTCTTTCTTTATCAATAACTAATCTTTTTTCATTATCAGTATCTAAAAGAGGGTCGAAATAACCGATTTTTTCTAAAAATTTACCGTCTCTTGGAGCCGTAATATTTGCAGCAACAATTTTATAAAAAGGCTTTCCTTTTCTACCAGCCCTAGCTAATCTTAGTTTTACACTCATTAATATTTGTTAAATTTGATTGGACAAACTGTAAGTAAATAGTTTGTGACCGAGTCAATATAGTCCTATTTCAAGAACTGGCTATGATAAATTACAATAATTTTATTATCAAGAAAAAAGCTGTGACAATTGAATGGAAAATAAGTGACAAAGAGGTTTCTTTTGAAGAAGCGGTAAAATTCATGGAACAAAGAAATAGAGATATTATTGATGATAAAGCTTCAAATCTCATTTGGCTTACCTCCCACCCTGCCCTTTACACTGCTGGTATTAGTGCCAAAGATAGCGATCTTTTAAATCCAAAAATTCCCGTCTTTAAAACCAATCGTGGTGGAAAATATACCTATCATGGTCCAGGAATTAGAATCATTTATCTCATGCTTGATTTAAAAAAACTATTTGCTCCAGAAAGACCTGATATTTCTAAATTTGTTAATTTACTTGAAAACTGGGTTATTAATAGTCTAAACAGAATAGGAATTAAAGGAGAAATTAGAAAAGATCGTGTGGGAATTTGGGTTAAAACAGCAAATAGTGAAGAAAAAATTGCCGCCATTGGTATTAAATTAAAAAAATGGGTTACTTATCACGGCATTGCTATAAATATCAATCCAGATCTAAAATATTTTAATGACATAGTTCCTTGTGGCATTAAGGAATTTGGAGTAACTTCTATAGAAAAATTAGGAATCAAAATCACACAAGAAGAATTTGATAAAATATTACAGGAAGAATTTAATAAAATTTTACCCAAATAAAAGCCAATACAAAAATACTCATAAATAATAATCCAGCAAAACTTAAAATCTTTAAATAAATATTAGGATGAAACTTTGCTGGAAGTAATTTGGAGGTCACCACCTTATAATTAAGAAAAGCGAAGAATGGGGCAAATAAAAAAGAAATTATAGTAACAATATCAGCAATTGTTTGAAAATTTTCTACCAAAAAATAAATTATAATAAAAGCAATAGAACAAAAAATAATTGTTAATTTTAATCTTTGCCTTTTCTCACACTGACCATCTTCATTTTTAAGAATTTGCAATGCAGCAGAAATACTACGAGGGTAAATATCAATAACAGTAATAGTAGTTGAAAGAATTGCCGCTAAGATTGCAGTTGCAATAATAATTTTAGACCAATCACCAATTGTTAAGGTATAAATTGATAAAAGCTGCCCAGCAAATGCAGAGCCACTTTCTGAAATTTCTATACCAGAATTATGAAGGACTAAAGCACCAAGAGTTACAAAAAAAATGGCCGTAATAATAATTAGGATATAACCAAAATTAAAATCGAATTTAGCCTGCTTAAAATTAATTTTATGCTCACCCCTATTTTTTGCCTGAAGCCATAAGGAATACCAAACACCAATTTCCATTGGACCTGGCATCCAACCCATTAAAGCAATAATAAAAGGAAAATTACTACTGCTCAATGCTGAAGAATTATAAATAATTTCACTTTTTGATGCGTCGTAATTAGTAATGGCAAAAATCGCCGCAAAAAATGTCGAGAAAAATAATAATATCATAAAAATTTTCATGATATTATCAAGAAAATCATAATTTTTTAAGGTAATAATTGCCGTAAAAACTATCATAATTATTAAGGTGATAGTTTTTGTGTCGAGCTCAAGACCTAAAACGGCCTTAGAAATTGCTCCAGCAACATATGAAAGTAAAGCAATGGCACCAATTGCTGAAATAATATTAGTAACAACAAAGAATCTTAGAAAATTTTTATGTAATTTATTATAGGCTTGAAGCAAATTATCCCCCGTAGCACCAGTGTAACGAAAACCATATTCAATGAAAGGATATTTTAAAATATTAACTAAAACAACAATCCATAATAATTCAAAACCAAAATAACCACCAGCCCTTGTTGATTGAATAAGATGCGAAGCACCAATTGCAGCTGATGCCGCTAAAATACCTGGCCCAAGATTATTTAAAAATCTAATAATTTGTTGCATAAAATAATTTGATTAAAAATTAAAAAAGTTCTGGAAAACTAAAAATTGATATCTAAGCCAATATCAACTGCATCAATGGAGCTGGTCAATTCTCCAACTGATATATAATCAATTTCCAAATCCAAAATCTTGTCAATCATATCTAACTTTATACCACCAGAAATTTCTATTTTCGCTTTACCATTAATAATCTCCTTAGCCCTTCTCATTTGCTGAATAGTCATATTATCAAGCATGATAATATCAATATCATATTTTATAGCCTCTTTAACTTGATCCAAATTATCACATTCAATTTCAATTGGAATATTAAGATTTTTAGAACAAATATTATCAAGAGATTTTCCTATTCCGCCAGCAGCAGCGATATGATTATCTTTGATTAAAATAGCATCAAATAAAGAAAACCGGTGATTATAACCACCGCCCTTTCTAACTGCATATTTATGTAGATGTCTATATGCTGGAATAGTCTTTCTAGTATCAAGAATTTTGGTTTTATAATTTTTTATTTTTGCTATAAATTTATTGGTCTTAGTAGAAATAGCACTTAAATGCTGCAATAAATTTAAAATTATCCTCTCACTAGCAAAAATTAATTTAGCATTACCAGCTCCAGAAATTATTACTTCACCAGATTGGATTTTATCACCATCAGAAAAATTATATTGAAGATCAATATTATTATTTTTATATCTTGTAGAAATTTTTTTAAAAATCATTGGAATAAAAATTGAACCACAAAGAATCATATCTTCTCTGGTTGCAATAGAAAATTCTATATCCAAATCTTCAGCTATAATATTATCAGATGTAAGGTCAGATTTATTTGATAAATCTTCATCAATTGCTAAATCAATTATTTTTTCTGCCCAATAATTAATATCTTGCTCCATCTATCTTACATTTATTATAATCAAAACCTTCTTTTCCTAAATTTTTAATCTGCTCTTCAACAAAAATATTCATAAACTGCAGATCATCAATAATAGTAGAATCAGGTTTATTCTCAAGATTGTTATATTTGTCCCTCAAATCTTTCATAATTAAAAAGGACTGACAATGATCACCCATCCTTGAATAAATAATTGCCGGCATCTGTTTAGTAAAATATGGCGCGTCTGAATTCTTGGTTTTACTTAATTTATAAGCTAACCTTAGGGCCGTATCTTGATCTTTAACTATCATATTACTCAAAGTTACAGCTTGAAACATCCACCACCAATTTTTATCAATATCCTTTTCGGCATATTCTTCTAAAAATTTTATTATCCATAATATGCGATTATTATCAGGTACAGCACTATAAAAATAAGTAGCAATTGCTGGAGTAAATTTTGATCTATAATTTAATTCTGATAAAGTTTTTAACCAATTATATAGAAGTTTATAATCATACTCCCTAAGAGAAGTGTAATGACCAAAACGGTCACCAGAATTTTGTAATTTTATAGATAAATTACGAAAATAAAATTCTTTGTCACCAAATGATAGACCTTCAATAGATTTTTTACTTTGTAATTTTGGCAGAATATCTAATTTTGGTTTTAAATGCTCGGTATTGTACCAGAATATAATCTGCAATAAAAGAAATAAGAAAAAAAGATAAGAACTAAATCTATCTATAAATCTAGCCATATTAAAATTGTTTTCTGCTAAAGTCATGAAAACACATAAAAATCATTAATGGTACATAAATAATAGACTGAATTATTATGGTTAAAATATCACTATTACTAATATTGGCTCCATAAATTAGCCATTCACTTTTAGCAAATAAATCTAATCTAGGAATAACAATAGAAATCAATTTTGTAATAAATTTTCCAAATGATTCTAAATCAACAATTTTATCAGAAATGGAAATAGTCATAACAAAAAATCCCATCATTCTTGATATAACATAAAAACCAAATGAAGCCAATACCGCAAAAACTGCACTCTTAAAAATAAAGGAGGCTAAAATGGCAAAGGATATAAATATTAAAGATTCTAATATAATAGATATAGACCATAAAAATAAACCTGAATAACTAACTTCGGATATAATGGAAATTAGAATAATTAACGGCAGTAAGGCAAAAATAGAAACGATAAAAAAACCAAGAATATAAGATAGGATATATTTATTTCTTGATATTGCTTTACTTAAAAAAAATTCTATTTCCCTATGATCAAAGGATTTTCTAATATTAAAACAAATAAAAATAATAATACCAATAGCAAATAATACCCTCCCCGAACCAGCGATATAAACAATGGAAAATTGATTATTTTCAGCAAAAGCACTATTACCAATTAAGATAGAAATACCAAATGCAACCAAAAGAGATATAACAATACCAATATAGAGCCAATCCCTAATTGCTGTCATTAAAATATATTTTAAAATGGAAAACATTCTTATTTATTAAAACTCTCTTACACTATTAGAAAAGGTGTCATGAATTTTTTTATCATGAGGATTTGTACCCTTACCAACTTCAATAATAGTTGCCTTCACAAAAATTACCGTCTCAATAATAGCGCTAGTATTAGAAGTAAATTTAAATAAATTACCTAAAATAGGTATATCACCTAAAAGAGGTATTTTGGACTCATTCTTAATTACATCCTCTTTCATTAAGCCGCCAATAACCAAAGTATCACCACTCTTTATCCTAGCAGTAGTTTCAATAGTTCTAGTATTTACTTGAGGAACAGTATTATTTAAAGATTTACCATCGGCACCAGTCGTTGGATCACTTGCGGTACCAGATATAACCGACAATTCTGGTAAAACATTCAAGGTAATTTCACGCTTATCTAAATCAATTGAAGGAGTAATTTTTAAAGATGTGCCAATTGGAACGTCATTTTTAGTAGCGCTAATTACAGTATTAACATTATTTCCACCCGTACCAGCACCAACAGAAGTATTAGTATTGGAAGTAACCGTAAAATAAACCAAGCTATCCTCAAATTTAACAGAGGCAGTCTGATTATTCAAAGCAATAACTCTAGGACTAGAAATACCCTTGGTAACGCCAAATTTTTCCAAAATAGCAATATTAAAATTACCATTAGCACCAAAAAAATCACCAGTAGTTGCCAAACTAATAATAGATTCCGCAGGAGTGCCACGCGGACCAGTTAAAGTGGCAGAACCAGACCTATTAGCCAAATCCCAATCAATACCTGCCTTAAATTCATCATTTAATTTTACCTCAACCACTTTTGCTTCTATTAAAACCTGAGCAAAAGAATATTTATTAACCATCTCAATATATTTTTTTGCCGCATCATGCTGAACTCTATTGGCTAAAATAGTAATAATTCCTGAAGGTTTATTATAAGTGATGGTAGCATCTATTTGTACTTCCTGAGGCTTGGATGTTGGATTATTATTAATTATCTCATTACCCTCTTCATCTAGCTCTGGTTCCTTATTATTAATAGAGCTAGGTGATTGAGGACTATTTTTTAGCGATGAGAAAATATTTTGCAAATTAGATTCTAATTCACCCCATAAAGCACTATCAGGTAAAAAACCAACTTGATAATATGCAATATAACTTCTATCAGATTCAAAAGACATGATATCATTTTTTATAGTATATCTTATCTTAGCCATTTTACAAATACGATCAATTACCTCACTTAAAGGTCTGTTTTTAGCATTGATAATTATTTCACCATATATATCAGGACTTATATCCATTTCCGTATCAGTAATACGACCTAACTCAAATAATATATCCTTGACAGGAACAGGATCTGCAACAGAAAACGATATCAATTGATCGCCATATCTAATCTCTGGCTCAGGAGGGGAAATGATCATTCTCGAAACCCTTGGTATCAAAGGAGCATCTTGATCTTCTGCAATATTAACCTTTTTCTTTTCAACCCTTTTTTTAATGATAGCATCTTTTACAACGTCTCTAGACAATCTAGAATCTGTAAATTCATAAGAGCAAGAATATAGAAATAAAGATGTTAAAATTGCTATAAAAAACTTATTAAAAGTAAAACCCATGTTAAATAATATATTTATGAATGATGGGGAAATAACTAACCAAAATAATGATTAGCAACAAAAGTTGCCTTAACTTTAAAGATAGCAATTGACATTATATCAAAACCCATCTTAAAAACTAATATATAAAATTAGATAACACTAATTTATCATTTTAAAATAGTTTTTAAATTGATAGTTTGTATAATATAGCAAAAATCCCTGCAGAAAATTTAAATGAATTATAAATTTAAATCAATATTAAAATTAATTGACAATATTTAGCAACTTCATTACCATCATCTCTATGGCTACCTTAAAATTAGGAATTGGTATTACTCATAAATCAATGTAATTTTGAATGAAATTTATTATCCTGGGATCGAGAATAGACAATCTTGCCAATGCTTATCTTTTAGCAAAATCTGGTCACCAAGTTACAGTTCTAGAAAGTGAAAATGATCAGAAAAATATACCAAATGACCAAATATTATTTAACGATAATCCTGTAGCATTTCTTGCAAAACAACAAAATAATCTTAAATCAAAAATATGTAATATATTATGTCAAAAAACAATTAATCCTAAAATTAATGATTTGATTTTAAAAAATAAGGAGGCTTTTGAAAATCTTCTAAATACCGAAAAAATTACCCTTAAAAATAAAAAAGATGGTTTAATTTATCTATATGATAACAATAAAAAATTACATAATCATATAAAGCAAATTGCCGAGATACCAGATTACCAGTTATTTTGCAATATTTTTACTGAATCACAACTGGAGTCTCTCGATTTGGATCTAAAATATAGAAGAAAAAAAATCATAGGCGCTATTCTATTAAAAAATGGTTTTACCTTTGATAAAAAATCCTTTATTAATGATTTAAAAGAAATATGTAAAAAAAAATATAAGGTAAAATTTGAGGAGAATCTAGAAATAACAAATATTTTTACAAATCATAAAAAAATCACCGGTATTAATACTAATAAAAAAGTATTTGTTGCTGATCATTATATTATTAACATTAATCATAATAATCTTGATCTTTTAAAATCTATTAATTTAAAAATACAAACTCAAAATTGTTATAAAATCAAAATATTCAGCAATATTAAAAATATTAATAATAAGATTAAATATAATTTAATAGATTCATCAAAACAAACTATATATAGTAAAAATGGTAATTATTATCAAATAGAAAATTTTATAAATAAGAAAATTTACCAAAATATTAATTCAAATTTAGGGTGGAACTATTTTAATCAAATCAGTAAATCAAATTTATTGGACATAAAGGATTATAAAAATATTCAATATTACCTAGTAAAAGAACAATATTTCTTAAAACAATTGCCCCTAATATCAAAATCAACAAAATATAGTAATTTATTTTTAAATGGTGGTTATGGTTCTATCAGTTGCAATTTATCATTTGGAGCCGCTCATAGCATTTTGCAAAAAGAAACTTCTAAAAATTAAATGAGAAAAAGAATTATTTTTTGTTTAGGATCAAATTTAGGTGATAAACAGAAAAATCTTAATCTGGCTGAAATAAATCTTATACAAGAATTAAAATTAACAAATTTAAAAAAATCTAGTATTTTGCAAAATAAAGCCATGATGCTGCCAGACTCCCCTAAAGAGTGGGACATTGATTTTTTAAATATAGCTATTAGCGCCGATATTGATTTATTAAAATTTTCTCCATTAAAAATATTGGAAATTTGTAAAAATATTGAGAAAAAATTAGGAAGACAAGATAGGGGTAAGTGGGCACCAAGGGAAATTGATATTGATATTGCAAAAATTGACGATCTAAAAATTGATATTGACCATAAACTAACTATACCACATCCAGGAATTTATGATCGTGATTTCTTTATTAAAACAATATCGGAAATAGAAAAAATCGATAACAAGGCGGAGGAAAATTTTGATTCTCAAAATATAAATATCAGCTTAGGATAGGAAGAAGAAATTGCAGCCATCTCAAATGCACAAAGGTGACCCGACTGATTCTACATATGGCTGCTTTATTTCTAATCTGACCAGATTAGCAGAGCAATCGTCCACCTTTGCATATTTAATTATCATATGGTTTAATAATAATTCAAGCTTAACTTATACCAAACAAATGTCAGGCTGGAATTCTTTTATTTTAATTTTTATTAATGCTATTTAATTCTATTGAATATATATTCTTATTTTTACCAATTACCCTAATTCTTTATTATATCTTATTAAAAAAGAAATTAGTCCTTGCGTCTAAAATTTTATTAATCTTTTCTTCTTTATTTTTTTACTCCTATTGGGATGTTAAATATATTCCCATCTTACTTTCTTCAATTTTAGTAAATTATTTTTTTGGTAATTATTTAATCAGAAAAAAAAGTAAAATAACTTTTACAATTATAATTTTATTTAATATTTCTCTTTTGGGATACTTTAAATATTACAATTTTTTTCTAGATAATATAGCATTATTTTATCCTAATCTCTTTGATAATTCAGTTATCATTATTTTACCTTTGGCTATTAGTTTTTTTACTTTTCAACAAATCGCTTATATTGCCGATTGTTATTATGGAAAATTAAAGGATCAGGATTTTATTAATTATGCCTTATTTGTTAGCTTCTTTCCGCAATTAATTGCTGGTCCCATAGTGCATCATGGACAAATGATTCCACAATTTTATGGCCTTAGAACTAAAATTATTAATTATAAAAATATTACTCTTGGCTTATTTATATTTTCCGTCGGTTTATTCAAAAAAGTAGTAATTGCCGATTATTTATCTGAAATTGTTAATTTTTCTTACCAAAATTATCAAGATCTATCATTTTTTGATTCTTGGAAAACCAGCCTATCTTACACCTTCCAACTTTATTTTGATTTTAGCGGTTATACTGATATGGCCATTGGCGCTGCTTTAATGTTTAATATTAAATTACCTTTTAATTTTAATTCTCCTTACAAAGCTATAAATATTGCTGATTTCTGGAATCGCTGGCATATGACATTATCAAAATTTCTTAAGGATTATATTTATATTCCACTTGGTGGCAATAGAGTTGGCAATATTAAAATATATCGTAATTTAATGATCGTATTTTTAATTAGCGGTTTTTGGCATGGTGCGGGTTGGACTTTTGTTTTTTGGGGATTTTTACATGGTTTGGCCATTTGCATTCATAAATTTTGGCAAAAATTTGACATAAAAATCAATTATCTCTTAGCTTGGTTTCTAACATTTAATTTTATTAATATTTCTTGGATCTTTTTTAGATCAGATAATTTTATGCAGGCTATAGTAATTTTAGAAAAAATGTTTTTCTTATCCGGTGATAATTTTGGTATTTATGATCATTATTTAACATTTATGCAATTTATTCGCTTCAATAGAATAGAATATTTAATTTTAATATTATCGCTCATTGCTCTTTATTATATTGTGCCAATTATTACTAAGGATGCGGAGAAATTAATGAAAATTTTTAAAACAAATAGAAAATTTTATTTTATTACTTTGATTTTATTATTAGTTCCACTTTTATCATTTCATCAAACGGGTGAATTTTTATATTTTAATTTCTAATGCCTTATAAAGATTGGTTTTATAAAACGCTAACAACTCTTTCAATAATTTTATTATTGGTCATTGCTGTAAATTATCTTAATGATCCTTTATGGGTTTCTGATCGAGTTAATTTTCTTAATAAAGAACAGCAAGGCTTTAATGAAAGACAGCAAAAAACCAATAAATTATTTTTTACTGAAAAAAAATATGATTCTGTAATGCTTGGCAATAGTAAGGTAACTTATATTAATCAGAATCATTTTAAAAATGCCAAATTATTTAATTACGCCCTGTCCGATATGAGAGTTTTTGAATTTGATGATTATATCAATTTTTTTAAAGAGAAAATGGGGCAAGCTAAATATATTATCTTAGGAATTGATTTTAGCTCTTGCTTGGAAAGAGAAGTAAAAATACAGAAACCAGAATTTTATATCCAAAATAGTAAATCTAATTTTTATCAATATAAACAATTATTAAGCTATGATACATTGCTTTATTCATTTCGTAATTTTCTAAAGATTTTTAGCAGTAAAAAAACAATTTACGATCGCAATAATGTTAAAATAAAGCAAAATTATAAAATGATAGATGATTTTGAAATTGATCTAAAAGAATGGGAAGAAGATGCTAAGAAAGATTACCAATTAGCAAAATATAATAAAAATTTTGAGAAAAACTTTTCTAAAATTCGCTTAAATAATCCAAAAAGTAAAATAATCACTATCTTTTTACCTGATTTTATGCCGAAATTCCTTTTTTATGATAAAAGTAAGGCAATTTATAATTCTTGCGTCAAAGATGCTGAAAAATATTCCGATTTAGTTTTCAACTTTATGAAATTTAATAAAATCACTATTGATCCAAATAATTATTATGATGGTTCGCATTTTAAACCAGAGATTGGTAAATGGATTATGGATAGTGTTATACCATATATCATTAAAAAACCATTATAAAATAATAATATGACAAAAATAATTTTAGCATCAACCTCTTTTATCAGAAAGAAAATTTTAACAGAATTAAATATTGAGTTTCAAGCAATAGCGCCAATTTTTGATGAAGAAGCTGCAAAGAAAGATATTAAAAATCTTGATATTTATTCCCAAGTTAATTTTTTAGCAAAAAATAAAGCCCTATCTATAGCCCAAAAATATCCCAATTCCATAATAATTGGTTCTGATCAAATTTGCGAGTTAGATGGAGAAATTATTTCTAAATCTAAAGATAAAGAGGAAGCGATTAAGCATTTACAAAAATTAAATGGTAAAACTCATATCCAAAATAATGCTATTTTTATCTATCAAAATCATAGAATAATTGATAGTCATTATGAAATGGCCACTTTAAAAATGAAAAATTTAACTGACCAAGAAATAAATAATTATGTTAATTTAGATCAATCTTGGGGCTGTGCTGGTAGTTATAAATTTGAAGAAAATGGTTATAAATTATTTGAAGAAATAAAAGGTAGAAAAAATTGTATTTTAGGATTTGCAATTGATGCAATTTTGGAACTTTTAAGCGATAGAGGTAAATAGATAATTTACCTCTATAAAAATTATTTAAAAACTATCTATAATGAGCAAAAGCTTTGTTAGCCTCAGCCATTTTAAACACCTCTTCTCTCTTCTTAACGGCCCAACCTTTATTATTCATTGAATCAATAATAACCTCAGCCAATTTATCAACCAAATTTTTAGCATTTGATTTTTCAACAGCCATATTAAACCATTTTAAAGCAAGAGCAGTAGCCCTTCTTGAATTAACCTCTGAAGGAATTTGATAGGTAGCACCACCAATTCTCTTAGATCTAACCTCAATTCTTGGAGTTACATTATCAAGAGCAACCTTAAAAACTTCTAAAGGATCACGACTTAATCTTTTATTAATAACCTCAAAAGATTCATATAAAGATTTAGTCACAGTAGATTTCTTACCACCCTTCATCAATCTATTAATAAATCTAGTAATTACCACCTCATTATATCTTGGATCTGGTAAAACTGGTTTAATTTTTGCTGCTCTTCTTCTCATAAAGTAATTTTAATTTATTTTGGCTTTTGTGCACCATATTTAGATCTGCCCTGCTTTCTATCCTTAACACCTTGAGTATCAAGAGTACCACGAACAACATGATATCTAACACCAGGTAAATCCTTAACCCTACCGCCTCTAATAATTACGGCATTATGCTCCTGCAAATTATGACCTTCACCACCAATATAACCAATAACTTCATAACCATTAGTTAATCTAATACGAGCAACTTTTCTAAGTGCTGAGTTTGGTTTTTTAGGAGTTGTGGTATAAACACGAGTACAAACACCTCTTTTTTGAGGACATTTTTCCAATGCTGGAACTTTATTTTTCTTAATTTGCTTTCTTCTTGGCTTTCTAACCAATTGATTAATAGTCGGCATATATAGTTTTCTTGTTAAATTCAAAGTAAGCAACGATTTTATGATAGGAAAAACAATTGTCAATTACATTTTAGTTGAAATATAGTTGAAAAGTTAAAATGAAGTAATTATGATCCCTACTAATTGTAAAATTATTAATATCATATACATCAAATATACAATATGGCAAATACTAAATCAGCAAAAAAGGCTATCAGAGTAAGTGAAAGAAAAAGAGAAATTAACAGATCTGTAATTAGCAGAATTAGAACTATTCAAAAGAAAGCAAGAATTGCGATTGAAAAAGTCGTAACAGAAAATAATGCAGAAAATGTAGCTGCAGCTAAAACAGCCATAATTGCCTTTGAAAAAGAAGTTAAAAAAGGCGTTACGAAAAATATTATAAAATTAAATACCGCATCTAGAAGAGTTAGTGGATTATTTTCATCCCTAAAAGAAGCTCAAAATCAAGAAACTAAAAAAGTTGCTAAGGAGGAGGCTACTAAATAACTAGCCTTCCTTTTCACACTACAATCCTACAAAATAAAATCATTATATTGGGGCTATGGCGTAGCTGGTAGCGCGCTTGCATGGCATGCAAGAGGTCACGAGTTCGATCCTCGTTAGCTCCACCAAGTTTACTTTCACAAACTATATCTCTACAAAAATTTCAGGATTTTTTATTTAGGGCTGAAAGCCCAGTATTGGCAGGGTCTTGGCGATTTCGTTAATCCCCTACAGTGGGTGACGATATAAATATTTTTCTCTAAAAATCTCTAATAATCCGATATTTTTCTCTCTCTTTCTCCAAGCAAGAGGTGACGGAGAATTTGTCACCTCTTCGGATTTTACTGGCTTCATGTGATTTGGTTTGTGATTTGTTTTTTGGTACTCCAAATGGGTTTTTGGTGATTTTCACGAACTCTGTATTAGAATTTTATAGTTTTTTTACTCAAGTGATGATACTTATAGTCTGTGGACTAATAGTAATCATTATCTTCAAATAAATAAGCTTATGAGTAAAGATAATAATAAAGATACATTACTAATAAAAGTCGGTCTAAAAATTAGATGCCTTAGGCAGCAACGTGGTATTTCCCAAGAGATTTTGGCGCACGAAGCTGATTTAGATCGAAGTTACATGGGAGGAGTGGAGAGAGGTGAGAGAAATATTAGCCTTAAAAACTTAGGAAAAATATCAACAGCTCTAAATATTCCTTTGAGAGAAATAATGGAGGACATTTAAGTATGACTCATCTATCAACAGTTTTTAATTACATTTCCCACTTTAGACATGCTGGACATCAGGTTGGGCGTAAGATCGGAGATATGCTTGAAGTTCTCACTTTTTCTGCTATATCTCAAGATGAAGAATTACTCAAAAGACTCAGACTTGAGCCAAAGCTTTTTGGTTTTTCGGGTGCTGGTCACAAGGTAGAATTTGCATTCAATAAAAATCCTCAAGAGAGTATAGTTGGAAAAGATATCTTAGATCCCTCGACTATCATCGGCTTTATTGAATGTAAGAAAGTTGGCGTTGAGCAGACGATAAATACTTCTTTTAAGAAGAAATTTCAAAAGCATGACAATAGAAGCCTTTTAATTCCTTATGAAACAGAGTTTAATATTGGATTTCATCCTCGCGGTGAGAAGCCTATGAGATATAAAACTTCTTTTGTTAATGGAAGGGTTTTAGTTTTATCTGAAGGTGGAGATGTTATTATAGATGATGCTTTACCACAGTCTGGTAGTGCAAGAATTATATTTGCCTTAACGGAGCTCAATGTCGTAACAGTCCTTTCTGACGATAATAGCCTAAGAAGTATTAAATCTCCTTTGTATGGATGTAGAATTTTAGACATTTTTGGCTTTGATGATACTGGGGTATTTTGCGTTTTAAATGACTGTCTATCTGGCCCGCAAACTCCAGAAAAAGCTAAGCAATCATCCTTTGTGGCTCTTGATGTTAGAAAGAAGAGATTTGGTAGTTTTGATAAAAGGGATAATGAATTAGAGTGTGTTAGTATTTTGGTTATTACGGAATTCTCTCATTGGGAAAAGAAGAGTAGAAATATGATTGAATCTTGTATTGATATTAACTTGGTGGTGGATGATTCGATAATAGTGAAAGCGTTTGAAATTTATGAAGAAAAGCTGGGGAGTGATTTTTATAATTATATTACCAAAGATCAGTACTTAAAAAACCCCCTAATAAAAGATATTGCGGATTCTGTCGTTAAGGAATTAGATTATAGAATATTTCGTGATATTAAAGATGGATTTTTGAAGAAAATAATTTATAAAAATCAAAAATTGATAGTTGAGTAATTATTTTTGAAAAATTAATACCCCGTCACGTTTACCGCCGTCTTTCTCATGGTAGTCTGCTCTATGATTGTAAGCATATTTTCCAAGTCCATAGTGAGTTGTTCTGTAATTAGTTTCTATGTGTTTATATCCAATCTCAACCAATGATTCCGTCAATATATCTAGCACTGGAACCAATTCTTTATTTCTCGTGCAATCTCCAATTACAACAGCTAGATAACCATTTTTTGGTTGTATCTTATAAGATTCTTCATAGCATTTTTTTAGGTGTGAAAAATAACTATTTTGAATTTTTTCATTAGCAGGATGGGCTTTTAGTTCGTTTTTATATATATTTACATCTTGTGACTCTACGAAGTTTGTTTCAAATGGCTTTGACCAGTAAAATTCTAGATTATAAACAGGTGTGTAGTTGAAGCTATTTAGATAAGGAGGGTGGCTAATAACCATGTAGCATTTCTTATCATTAAATTTCTCTGAAAGCTGTAAATTATTAAGAACATAGGCTTGTGACTCTATTTTCTTTGGGCATTTTTCCATAAACTCAGAATGATTCTTGCACATATCATTTACTTTTTTAGCAAAAGCTGACAAAACATCTCTTTCTTTTTTATTTTTATTTATATGAGGACGAACCTCTCCATCAAAAGCTTTTGAAACTCTTCTAATTATCGCAAGAAAAGCGATCATCAAAAAGTCCCTTTCATTTGAATTCTCAGTACGAATTAACCATTGTTGAATTTTCCTGAGATCCTGAGAATTTTTAAGTGAAAACCATTTTTCAAGAAATGAATCATATTGAAAATCTTGCAACAATGAATTTTGATCAAATTCAGAAATTAAATTATTAAGAAGTATCTTTGTTTTTGACAGAGAAACAAACCGAGTTTTTACATTGGAAGCGAGAACGGACATCCAGCTTATATCTATTCCAAAAGATTTTATTCCTCTTAGTTTTGCTTCAACCATAGTTGTTCCAGATCCACAAAAGTTATCCAAGACATAATGATCAGGCGTCGGTGGAGAAAATTGTTCAAATATCTGACTTGCAACAGCTGAAGGAAATTTACCATAATACCTATAGTGACTATGAGTTAAGTAGGATAACTGATTAATTGTATAAGGAATATCCCATTCATTTATTTTTGGAACTTTACTATTGTCTATGGTTTTTATAAGGGGGAGATATTTTTTGTAAACTCTATCTTCTTTTTCCAAAATATTTTGTTGTAACATATTATGCTCATGATAAATTATTGACTATATACACCTTAATTATCTATTATTAGTTGTCAAATCAGTTTTTAATAACTATATAAATTCAAAAAAAATCCCCCCCAGTTAGCTTGTTACTTTTTTGATTCCAAACCCAAAAACCTCTCTCTGCTCTTCCCATAAATCAGGAACGGCTTTTCTAGTAAAATCTCTTAATGTTAGATTTTCTGGTTGTTTGCCATCTAAAATTAACTTAATGATATCAGGAGCAACATGGTTAAGTCTGAATATTTTTCCAACATATGATTTTTCAAGATTTTCTACTTCAGCTATTTCATTTAAACTACTAACTTCACCACTCTTGATCATCTCCTGCCATTTATAAGCATTAGCAAAAGCATTAACCAATTTTTCATTATAATTCTGAGGATTCTCAATCCCCTGATATTCTTTTGCGTTCTCTGGCAAAATAGCAGTAACATAGCCTTTTCTTTTTCTAATTTTTATCGGAATTGAAATGCTTAAAGTATCATCATCAATTTGCATTATTTTTACATTCTCCATTTTCTTTTTTAATTAATTGGCATTGATTTCAGAAGCTAAAGAACTAAGGCCACTTTTAAAAATCCTTAAATCAACTTTATTTTCTGTAATAATAATTTGCTTAATTAGGAGGCTAATAATCCTAATCTGCTCAACTGGAAATAATTCATCCCACAAAGCCTCAATATTCTTAAAATAATTTATTATCTCCGCTTCTGATATTTCTTTGGATGCTGTGCCCATAGTGTGAACCAAAATTTCTGGCTTTTTAAGAAGTTGCAATATTTGATTTTTAACTAAAGGAACCTCTGAAAAACCAATTATCTAATTTATAGATTTGAAACTGTTTAATTTTGTTATTTTTGCCAAAGTTTAGCAAAGTTATTTTATAAAATTTTGTTTGAATTTATTTGATAAAAATAGC
>Ga0228623_1000313_pt1 | contig 22758 bp, 24 predicted proteins | sample 28DmetaG_FD_182856 | JGI IMG/M metagenome (GOLD analysis project Ga0228623, IMG submission 182856) | Seawater microbial communities from Monterey Bay, California, United States - 28D | ecosystem: Environmental > Aquatic > Marine > Coastal | place: USA: California | collected 2016-10-04 | reverse complement strand
TCTCATTTAATGATATTAGAAAATGTTAATTATAGAAGAGATGTAATGGCTGTTCTAAATATGGTTCGTCAAAATGTGTTTGGTGAATTACTTCACTTTCGTTGTGGTTATCAGCATGATCTGAGATTTGTGAAATTTAATGATGGTATTACACCCTATGGGAAAGGAGTTGAGTTTGGAGAGAAAGGGATTTCAGAATCTAAATGGAGAACCCAACATTCATTACTTCGTAACGGAGATGTTTACCCAACTCATGGTGTTGGACCAGTAGCTACAATGTGTGATATAAATAGAGGAAATAGATTTGTGTCAATGACTTCTCATGCCAGTAAAGCTGTAGGTTTACATAAATATATAGTTGATAACGGGGGTAAAGATCATCCCAATGCTAAATTAAAATTTAAACAAGGAGATATTATTACTTCTACCATAGAAACTGCTAACAGAGAAACCATTATAGTTACTCATGATTGTAATTCACCCAGACCATATTCATTAGGGTTTCGTGTTCAAGGAAGCGAAGGTTTGTGGGAGGTAGATGGAAATAGAATGTACATTGAAGGTATTTCGAAACCTCATCGTTGGGATGAAGCTAAACCCTGGCTAGATAAATATGACCATCCTTTATGGAAGAAATATGGAGATTATGCTCAAGGTTCTGGACATGGAGGAATGGATTTCTTTGTTTTAAATGCATTTGTTGAGTCTGCAAAACAAAATATTGCACCACCCTTAGATGTATATGATGCAGCAGCGTGGAGTGCAATTACGCCACTTTCCGAGGCTTCCATTGAAAATAATGGAGCACCACAAGATTTTCCAGATTTTACGAGAGGTTTGTGGGTAACACGAAAACCATACGACTGGATTAAAGACACATACTAAGTATGAACCAAGTTATTAGTAAAGCTCCCGGAAGGGTTTGTCTTTTTGGAGATCATCAAGATTATTTAGGATTGCCAATTATTGCATGTGCAATCAATAGATTTGTTGAAATTCATGGTATGGCAAATGATTCAGAAGAGATTTGTATAGAAATGCCAGATATGAAAACATCTAGAAGTTTTCATATTCATGATCCTTTTGATCATCTTGAAAAAGGAGATCATATTGCTTCCGTAGTTCGAGTAGTAAGGCGTTATGGATGTGTTTTAGATAAAGGGTATACAATCACAATAAAAGGAGATCTACCAATAAACGCAGGACTTTCTAGTTCCTCTGCTGTGGTAGTAGCGTGGATTCGGTTTTTGTTGGATGCTTTTGGATGTAATCAAAAAATTACTGATGAATTAGTTGCCAAATTTGCCTATGAAGCAGAGGTGGTTGAATTTAATTCTCCTGGAGGAAGGATGGATCAATATACAATAGCAATTGGCGATATTATATTTTTGGAAACGGGAGATTCAGCTAAGTATAAAAAGATTGAAAGGTCATTAAGTAGTCTCGTTATTGGTGAATCTGGAATTCCAAAAAACACGATGGGTTTGCTTAGTGATTTAAAAAGAAAAGCACTAGATTCAATTGAAGCAGTTCTAGAGTACGATTTGGATTTTAATTTGCATTTAGCCGAACTTGAAGACTTAGATAAGTATTCAGATATTCTTTCTGAAGAATTACAACCGTTCTTTTATTCTTCTATTAAAAACCACATGATTACTCAAAATGCATTGATTGCATTGAATGAGGAAATATTAAATTATGAAAGGATAGGAGTGTTGATGAATGAGCATCATTCTATATTAAAAAATATTTTAAAGATTACAACTCCAAAAATTGACAATATGATTGAAGCTGCTCTTGAAGCAGGAGCATATGGAGCTAAAATTGTAGGTTCTGGTGGAGGTGGAAGCATTTGTGCCATTTCATCTAAACAAAATAAACAACGAGTAATTGATAATATTTTAGCAGCTGGAGCTAAAGATGCATATGCCGTTTCTGTAACTTCTGGTAAGCAATTTATGATATCATGACAAATCATTTAATTATACTAGCAGGAGGGGCTTCGTCAAGGATGAAAAAACCTTCTTTGTTACAAGTCTCTGAAGATATTATTCATCAGGCAAATTCGAGAAGTAAAGCATTGATTTTAATTAATGGTCGTCCAATGTTAGATTATGTTTTATTTAATGCACATCAATCAGGATTCCAAAATATTTATATAGTTATAGGAAAAGAAGGGGAGCTTTTTAAAACTTACTATGGAGAGGAGAGAACACAGAATCAGTTTCATGGATTGTCTATTTCTTATGTTTATCAGCAAATTCCTGATGGGCGTATAAAACCATTTGGAACTGCTGATGCTGTATGTCAATCTTTAGAGCAATATCCAGAGTTACAAGAAAATCAATTTGTAGTTTGTAATTGTGATAACCTATACAGCGAAAAAGCGTTTAAATTGCTTCGTTTAGATAAAAGCTCTAATGCATTTATAAATTATGATAGAGATGCATTAAAATATACTCAAAAGCGTATTGAAAAGTTTGCCTTGACTAAAGTCGATCAATATAATTATTTACAGGATATAATTGAGAAACCATCTACTTCTGAATCAGAAAAATATAAAGATAAAGATGGTAAACTTCGAGTAAGTATGAATATTTTTAAATTTGACGGATTAATATTTTATCCTTTTTTACAAACCTGTGCTATTCACCCCTCGAGAAATGAAAAAGAATTGCCTTCTGCTTTATTAGAGATGATTCATGCTTACCCAAACTCCACAGTTGGAATACCACTCTCAGAACATGTGCCTGATTTAACAGGAAAAGATGATATTCTCATAATGAATGAATATCTTGCACATCACCCTGTTAATTTACATTGGCCAAAAAACTAATTATATTATGATTTCCTTATCGAATTTTGATTTCACGATTATTTTCTCACTTTTTGCAGTGATACTTACTATAGGTATTTACGTTGGAAAAACATCAGGAAAAAACACCAATCAATATTTTCTCTCCGGAAGAAATATGCCATGGTGGTTATTAGGACTTTCTATGGTTGCTACTACCTTTTCTACAGATACGCCTAATCTTGTTACAGACATAGTTCGCACCAATGGAGTTTCAGGAAACTGGGTTTGGTGGGCATTTTTGGTTACTGGATTATTAACTGTTTTTGTGTATGCAAAACTTTGGCGAAAGTCTGGGGTGAATACAGATATTGAATTTTATGAATTACGATATGGGGGAAAACCTGCGCGGTTTCTTAGGAGCTTTAGGGCTGTATATCTAGGGATCATATTTAACGTATTGGCAATGGCTGGGGTAACTTTGGCGGCGATAAAAATTGGACAAGTAATGTTAGGATTAGATCCAGTTTTAACCGTTGTTATTGCTGGGTTTATTACAGTTGTCTTTAGTGCTATAGGTGGTTTTAAAGGGGTTGTATACACAGATTTCATTCTCTTTTTTGTTGCGATGGCAGGTGCTTTTGGTGCTGCTTATTATATTGTAGGACTTCCAGAAGTAGGAGGGTTGGAAAACTTAATTGCACATGAAAATGTAAAAGATAAATTAAATATTCTTCCAAGTTTAGATGATACGGAAACATTTATCACACTTCTTATTATACCACTTGCAGTTCAATGGTGGAGTTCTTGGTATCCTGGTTCAGAGCCGGGTGGAGGTGGATATGTTGCTCAACGCATGTTGGCAGCAAAAGATGAAAACCATGCAATTGGAGCTACATTTTTCTATAATATCATGCATTATGCGTTGAGACCTTGGCCATGGATTTTAGTTGCTTTAGCATCTCTTATTCTCTATCCAGATTTAGCGAGTATTCAAGAAGCATTTCCAAAGGTATCACAAGATAAATTAGGTCATGACCTTGCATATTCTGCTATGCTAACAAAATTACCAAGTGGTTTACTCGGCCTGGTTTTAGCCTCTTTAGCTGCTGCTTATATGAGTACTATAAGTACTCACCTAAACTGGGGTGCCTCCTATGTGGTCAATGATTTCTATAAACAACAGGTAAACTCACAAGCATCTGAGAAGCATTTAGTAAATATTGGTAGAATTACTACTGTTTTATTAATGATTGTTAGTTCTCTAATAGCATTATCCTTGACAAACGCATTACAACTTTTTGAAATTATTTTAATGTTTGGTGCTGGAACAGGTTTAATTTTTATTCTACGATGGTTCTGGTGGCGTATCAATGCATGGACAGAGATTTCAGCGATGATTGCATCTGGAGTTATTTCTATTTTATTAACATTTACAACTCAAGGGATAGCACTTTTTGAGGTTGGAGGAGTATTTCCTGGATATATGAAATTTCCTTTTGTAGTTTTTTGTTCATCAATTATTTGGTTGGTAGTTACTTTTTTAACGGCTCCAGAAAATGATAAGGTATTATTTGCTTTTTATTCTAAAACACAACCAGGTGGTCCAGGATGGAAAAAGATAATCTCTAGAGCTAATAATGCTAAAATATCAATCATTAAAACTACCGAAAAATGGAGTGTTCCAAACGGTATATTAGCAATGATTTTAGGGTGTATTTTAATTTATTCAACAATGTTTGCTATCGGTAATTATATTTATGGAGAATACTTTATAGCTATAGTTTTAACCTTTGTTGTGTTAGTTTTTTCCTTTTTATTATTAAAAATATGGAAAAAAATTAAAGGTACTGTGTTGTAATAAAAAGAGAATTTAATGAATATTTTAATTCATTATTAATTATTGTATTTTTACGATTATTCAAAAACATTACACATGAAAAAACTAATTTTAGTATTATTATTTTTGAGCTTTTCTACTCAAGGATTTGCTCAATTTTTTAAGGATAATAAAAATATTACTAGATACGATGGGTATTTCACATTCTATTATGATGAAAGTAATGATAAAATATTCCTAGAAATCGAAAACCTAGATAAAGAGTTTTTATACGTAAATGCGCTTTCAGAAGGTATAGGTTCAAATGATATTGGTCTAGATAGAGGTCAATTAGGAAATACAAGAGTCGTTAAATTTATTAAAGCTGGAAATAAATTACTTTTAATTCAACCAAATCAATATTATAGAGCAATAACTAACAATATTGAAGAAAAAAAATCTGTTGAACAAGCCTTTGCAAAATCAGTTATTCATGGTTTTAAGATTATGAAATCTGCACAAGGTAAATACCTTGTTGATGCCACCTCTTTCTTTATGAGAGATGCACACAGAGTTCAGGGTCGTTTATTATCAAGAAAACAAGGAAATTACAGTTTAGATAAAACTAAAAGTGCTGTGAACTTAGAGAGAACCAAGGCATTTCCTAAAAATGTAGAATTTGACGTGATGCTAACTTTCAAGGGTTCTCCCAAGGGTTCAAATATTAGAAGCGTAACACCTACACCATCTTTAATAACAGTTAATCAGCATCATTCTTTTATAGAGTTACCAGATGATCAATATAAGCCAAGAAAGTTTGACCCTCGATCTGGTGCCAATGCAATGTCTTATTTAGATTATGCTACTCCTGTTAATGAATCTATAAAAAAACGATTTATTTATCGTCATAGATTAGAGAAGAAAAACCCAAATGCTACTAAAAGTGAAGCTTTAGAGCCAATTATTTATTATTTGGACAGAGGAACTCCAGAACCTGTTCGATCTGCTTTATTGGATGGTGCTAGATGGTGGAATCAAGCATTTGAGTCTATTGGATTTACAAATGCGTTTCAAGTAAAAATGTTGCCGGAAGACGCGGATCTGTTAGATGTTAGATATAATGTGATTCAATGGGTACATAGGTCCACAAGAGGTTGGAGTTATGGAAGTTCTGTTTCAGATCCAAGGACAGGAGAAATTATAAAAGGGCACGTAAGTTTAGGGTCTTTACGGATTCGTCAAGATTTTTTAATTGCTCAAGCACTACAAGCTCCTTATGCTATTGACGATACAAGCGATCAGTTTGCTCTAGAAATGGCCTTAGCTAGAATTAGACAATTGTCCGCTCATGAAGTAGGGCATACTATTGGTCTTGCTCATAATTTTGCAGCAAGTTCTAAAGGTAGATCTTCAGTAATGGATTATCCTCATCCAACATTATCAATTAAAGACGATAGAGTAGATTTTACAGATGCCTACGATACAAAGATTGGAGATTGGGATAAAGTTTCTATTGCATATTCTTATTCTGAATTTAAAACAGATGAAGACGCCAACTTAAAAAGCATATTAAATGATGCTTTTAATAATGGTGCTCGTTTTATTACAGATCAAGATGCTAGGCCTTTAGGAAGTGCACATGCTTATGCTCATTTATGGGATAACGGTTCAGATGTGTCTGTTGAATTAGAGAATCTCTTGTTAATTAGAAAGAATGCCATAGCAAATTTTTCAAAAGATAACATTAAATCAAACCAACCTTATTCAGTTTTGGAGGATGTTTTTGTTCCATTATACTTCCTACATAGATATCAAACTGAGGGAGTTACCAAAGTAATAGGTGGTCTAGACTATACCTATGCTATAAAAGATGATGGAAATACCATTGTAAAAAGAATACCTGGAAAATTAGAACGAAAAGCTTTAGCTTCTGTGATCAAGACTTTGAGTGTTGAAGAACTTGCAATTCCTAAAAAAATATTAAACTTATTTCCCCCAAGAGCTTTTAATTATGGGAGAACTAGAGAATCTTTTAAAAGTAAAACTGGTGTTGCTTTTGATCCATTTGGCGCAGTTGAAACTGCATCTTCAATGACTTTAGGATTGTTGTTGCATCCTGAGAGGGTGACAAGACTAGTTCAACATAAAAGCCTTGATAGTAGTCAGCTAGGATTAGCAGAAGTATTAGATATTCTAATCACAAATTCATTTAAAAAATCATATAAAGATTCTTACTATCAAGAATTACAAAATATAGTGAACTATCAAGTATTAAACCATATGTTTCATTTATCATCCAATCAAGAAATGTATTGGCAAGTAAATGCTATTGTAAATGATAAAATTGATTTAATCAACACATTATTAATCAATTCTAAAACTACAGGAATACAAAAAACATATCATAAAGAAATGCTTCGAATGATTTCTGATTTTAAGAAGAATCCGACTAAATTTAAGAAACCAATAACTCCAAAAATTCCAGATGGGTCTCCCATTGGAAACAATTAAAGAATGAAGATAGATTTAATAAGCGATACAGTTACACGGCCAACAAGTGGTATGTTGGATGCTATGATGAATGCTAAAGTTGGTGATGATGTTTTTAAAAATGACCCAACAGTTACTAAACTACAAGAAAAAGCTGCTGACCTTTTTGGTATGGAAGATGCCTTGTTTTTTCCTTCAGGAACTATGGCGAATCAAACAGCAATAAAATTACACACTCAGCCAGGTGATAAGCTTTTTTGTGATAAATGGGCACATGTTTACAATTATGAAGGAGGAGGTGCTGCATTTAATTCCGGAGTATCTTGTAAGCTAATTGATGGAGACAGAGGAATGTTTACAGCTGAGCAATTGAAAGTAGTTACAGCAGGAAGAGCAGATATTCATGTTCCATATTCTAGATTGGTTTGTATTGAAAACACTACTAACAAGGGTGGGGGAGCCTGTTGGGATTTTGAAGAATTAAAAAAAATTAAAGAAGTATGTTTAGATCAAAATTTAGACTATCACCTAGATGGTGCAAGATTATTTAATGCATTGGTTGAAAAAAAAGAAACTCCAAAACAATACGGAGGATTATTTGATACTATTTCAATTTGTTTATCAAAAGGGTTAGGAGCTCCTGTTGGATCAATATTATTGGGGTCAAAAGTACACATTGCTAAAGCACTTCGAATTAGAAAATTATTTGGTGGAGCAATGCGACAAGTAGGTTTTTTAGCTGCTGCTGGAATTTATGCTTTTGATAATCATATAGAGCGTTTAGCTGATGATCACAAAAAAGCTAAAGCTATTGAACTTGTTTTAAATTCTTTACCCTATGTGAAAAAAGTAGAACCTGTTGAAACTAATATCATAATTTTTTATGTGAAAGACCATTTAAATGCTGATGATTTTATTGCCTGCATGACTAAAAAAAATATTTTATTAACCCCGATGGGTGATGGTAAAATTAGAATAGTTACTCACCTTGATTTTTCTATAGAAATGTTAGAAAAATTAGTATTCGAATTGAAAGATTTTAAAGAATAAAAAAGCCTCTGATTTACAGAGGCTTTTTTTAACTTATTTCATTCAATTTTGTTAACTCTTTGTAATTTTTATTTAATTTTTTTAACAGAATTCCATAAAGAAGGTAGTAAAAAAGCCATAATATTAGAAGCATAATGGCTATAACTACTATTTGAGCTATTATAAAAACAGTCGTCATGTGTTCTTGATTAAAGCTTTCATTGTCAATACCCGAAAGAATATTAATCCCGTCTGGAGTGTTAAAAATTAATATGTTTAAAATAATTGAAAAAACTACCACGTTTATCAAATTATAATATACATACCATTTTACTGTTTTTCTAACTAATAAGATATTTTTCATCAATGTTTTTGTGTTGTCTATGGTAGATATTAATGAAAAATTTCTGTAAAAGAGTATTAAAAATAACACTACAACTACATAGTGGAAATAGCTGACATTATCGATAAAGCTAATTAGATTTAATTTTTCATAAGGTTCAAGAGCCCCATTTTTAGTTCCTAAATAATTTATGGCAAACCAAAAAACGAATTCAAGTAGTCCAATTATAAAAATCCACTTAACTATAGAGTTAGATTTTGATTGAGTCATTTTATAAATTTCTAAAGCAGAAATTTTATTTTTTCCTTCAGGCTGGTTCTTCCAGACTTTCTTATAATTAGATAAATCCATACATTTAATTTTTATGGGTTTAATATTTTTTTAAGTTTCTCTTTCGTTCTATTCATTTTTACTCTGGCGTTTACCTCTGTAATACCCAAAGTTTCAGCAATTTCTTTGTAGGGTTTATCCTCTAAGTATAAAAACATTAAAGCTTTCTCAATATCATTTAAACCTCTAATTCCTTTGTATAATGCGTTCAATTGAAGGTCTTTTGTGTTATCGTAGTCTACATATTCAATTTTGTAACTTACAGTACTGAAATCTTGTGTTTTTATTTTTCTTTTTGATTTTCTAAATAACGAAATAGCAGTATTTAGTGCTACTCTATACATCCATGTACTAAATTTAGCCTCTCCTCTAAATTTAGAATAGTTTTTCCACACCTGTATTGCTATCTCTTGAAACAAATCATTATGCTCATCTTGATTTGTAGTATAGATTCTACAAATCTTGTGAACAATGTTTTGATTTTTTTCAAAATCATTTAAGAATTTTATTTCTAATTGGTTTTGCAATATTCTAATAGTATTATAATATCAGTGTATAAAGTATTTTAAAAGTTACAAAATTTTTAATTTATTTTTTAAAATTAATTAATTATATTGACTGAAAATAAAATTAAAAATTCCTTTAATTTGAACAACATAAAGAAAAATTTCAGTATCAAAGATCTAGAAAATATCTCCGGTATAAAAGCTCATACTATACGTATTTGGGAAAAAAGATATAATCTTTTGTCACCTAACAGGACTGAAACTAACATTAGACATTATTCTCATAAAAATTTACAGAAGCTTCTTAATATTGTACTGCTAAATAACAATAATTATAAAATTTCCAAAATTGCCAAAATGGACGATGATCAAATATTGATTATAGCCAGAAAATTAGCTTTTGAAGTTGCTATTAATGATGAGGCGATAAATTCTTTCAAATTGTCTATGTTTCAATTTGATAAATCTCTGTTTAACAATACGTATAGTAGGTTGCTACATAAAAAAACGTTTAGAGATATTTTCAAAGAAGTTTTTATTCCATTTTTAGAACATGTTGGTCTATTGTGGCAAACTGAAACATTACTGCCAGCTCATGAGCATTTTATATCAAATCTAATTACACAAAAAATTCAAATTAACACAGAAGAATTAAGATTTACACAAGTCAATACTAATAAAATATTTGTTTTGTTTTTACCCGAAAATGAAATTCATGAGTTAGGCTTACTTTATTTGAATTATGAATTAGTCCTTAGAGGTTTTAAAAGCATTTATTTAGGCCAAAGTTTACCACTTGATAACTTAAGTTATTTTTTCGATATAGATGAAAATGTTTGTTTTGTAACTTCAATGACTGTTAGGCCTTATGATGATATTATAGAGGGTTATTTTAATGAAATAGACTCTATTTTAAATGAATCTAACCACTCACTAATTGCTGTTGGAAGAAAGGCGATGGAATTCAAAAATTATGGTTTTAAGTCTAGTATATCATTATACCCAACGATAACAGATTTGTTAAAAGAAATATAATATTGATTTTAAAACTTTTTCTTGTTTGACTAATAATTATATTTGTTAAACAAACTACTAAATGAATAAAAATATACTTATCATAGGCTCTGGATTTTCTTCTTTATCTGCTGCATGCTATTTAGCAAAGGCTGGTCACCAAGTATCTATTTACGAAAAAAATAGTTGCGTAGGAGGTCGTGCTAGACAACTAATTAAAAACGGATTTACTTTTGATATTGGTCCGTCTTGGTATTGGATGCCAGATATATTTGATCGGTTTTTCTCAGACTTTGGTAAAAAAACATCAGATTATTATCAAATTGATAAACTTGACCCTGCTTATAAAATATTTTTCGATGACGATATTATCACCATAGGTGACTGTATGGAGAAAATTTGTAATGAATTTGAACGTATTGAAAAAGGTAGTGGCATTAAATTAAATAAATTTATTAAAAAGGCTCAAGACAATTATGATATTGCAGTTAATAAAATCTTATATAATTCTCCAGGAATCTCCCCATTGGAGTTAGTTACTAAAGATACTGTATTACGTTTAGATCAATTTTTTAAAAATATTAGTCAAGAAGTTAGAAAAAATTTCAGTAACCCAAAGTTAATCTCAACACTAGAGTTCCCATCCTTGTTTTTAGGGGCTAAACCTAGTAAGACTCCTTCATTTTTTAGCTTTATGAATTTTGCTGATTTTGGTCTAGGAACTTGGCATCCTAAAGGAGGGATGTATCAAGTTATTAAGGGAATGGAATCTTTGGCTATTGAATTAGGAGTATCTATAAACTTAAATCATACAGTCGAAAAAATCGTTGTTGAAAATAATTCTATAACTGGTTTGATATCAAATAATATTTTTATTGAGTCAGATATTGTTTTAAGTGGAGCAGATTATCACCATTCTGAGACGCTTTTAGATCGTAAATTCAGACAATACACAGAAGCATATTGGGATAAGAAAATATTTGCTCCTTCAAGTTTAGTTTTTTATCTTGGAATAGATAAAAAACTCGAGAATATAGAGCACCACAACTTATTTTTTGATGCTGATTTTGAAAAACATGCTGTAGAAATTTATGATGATCCTAAATGGCCTACGCACCCTTTATTTTACGTAAATGTTCCCTCAAAAACAGACCCTTCTATGGCACCAAAAGGTTGTGATTCCTTATTTATATTAATGCCGATTGCTACTAATATTGAGGACACTACTGAGTTAAGAAATACTTATCTAAAAAAAATCATTCAAAGATTTGAACAAAAAACACAACAATCAATTCAAAATAATATTATATTTAAAGAATCATTTTGTGTAAACGATTTTAAGTCAGAATACAATTCATACAAAGGGAATGCCTATGGTATGGCAATGACTTTACTTCAGACCGCATTTTTAAGACCTAAACTAAAGAGTAGTAAAGTAAAAAATTTATATTTTACTGGGCAGCTAACTGTTCCTGGACCTGGTGTTCCCCCTTCACTAATATCAGGAAAAATTACGGCAGAATTAATACAAAAAAACAAAAAATAATAGTTTAATGAAGGATTTATTTGATCAAGTTAGTTTTGACACTAGTAAGCTGGTAACTAATAGATATAGTACATCATTTTCTATGGCTGTAAAAATGTTGTCACCTACCATTCGATATGCTATTTATAATATTTATGGTTTTGTTCGTTTTGCCGATGAAATAGTTGATACTTTTCATGATTATAAAAAAGAAGAGTTGCTAGACGATTTTGAAAATCAATATTATAAAGCACTTGAAAATGGTATTAGTCTTAACCCAATTTTAAACTCTTTTCAAGCAACAGTTAAAAGATATAACATAACAGATGACCTTGTAAAGTCTTTTTTGAAAAGCATGCGAGCAGATCTCTCAAAATCTACGTATACTTCAAAGGAAGAATATGATGAATATATTTATGGATCAGCTGATGTTGTAGGTTTAATGTGTTTGAAAGTCTTTGTGGATGGTGATGAGAAAAAATACAATGAATTAAAAAATGCAGCGATGAGACTAGGTTCTGCATTTCAAAAAGTGAATTTCTTAAGAGACCTAAAAGATGATTTTGAATTACTTAACAGGTCATATTTTCCTAACATAGATCTAACTTCTTTAGATACTGAATCTAAACAACTCATTATTCAGGAAATCGAAGATGATTTTAATTATGCATTTAATCATGGTATCCTTAAATTACCAGTAGAGGCTAAATTTGGAGTCTACATGGCTTACAGGTACTATAGAAGATTATTGAAAAAATTAAATAATGTCCCATCATCACAAATTATTGAAACTAGGGTAAGAATATCAGACCCTATGAAAATTAATTTATTAGCAAGAAGTTATGTTAAGTACAAATTAAATATGATTTAATGGGGTATTTAATTCTTACTTCGTTGGTTACATTTCTGATAATGGAAGCTGTAACATGGTGTACTCATAAATATGTTATGCATGGTTTTTTGTGGTATTTACATGAAGATCATCACCAACCAAAGTATAAGGGCTTATTTGAAAAAAATGATTTATTCTTTATAATTTTTGCTTTACCAAGTTCATTGTCAATATATGTTGGTTTAGAACAAAAAATTTATTTTTTAGCTGCCATTGGATTTGGTATCATGCTTTATGGCGCTGCGTACTTTGTTGTTCATGATGTTTTAATACATCAAAGATTCAAATGGTTTAAACATACAAAAAATAGGTATTTACTAGGTTTAAGAAAAGCACACAAAATACATCATAAGAAATTATATAAACAAGACGGCGAATGTTTTGGCATGCTGTATGTTCCTTTTAAATACTACAAAAAACCTAAAAGGAAGTAAGTCTTGGATGATACAACTCAAAAGAAAGCAATTATTATTGGTGCGGGTATTGCTGGTTTATCATTAGCGGTAAGACTTCAAAGTAAAGGAATTCAAGTTTCAGTTTTTGAAGCAAATAAATACCCAGGTGGTAAATTAACAGAATTATCAAAAAAAGGATATCGTTTTGATATGGGGCCTTCTTTATTTACAATGCCTCAATTTATTGAGGAATTATTTTCTATTTCAAATAAAAATATAAAACATTATTTCTCTTACAAAAAAAAAGATACCGTATGTCATTATTTTTATAAAGATGGAACTTTTTTTAAAGCTTCCTCTGATTCCGATACATTTTCTTCAGATGCTGCAAACGTTTTTGATGTTAAAAAAAACACCTTAATTAATTACTTCAAAAAAAGTAAAAAAAAATATGAACTAACATCTTCTTTATTTTTAGAAAAATCTCTTCACAAAATCTCCACTTATTTATCAAAAGATACATTGAAAGCGATATTTAATATAAGAAATTTAGATATTAATATTAGTTTACACGAATACAATACCAGTAATTTTGATGACCCTAGGTTAATTCAGCTATTTGATAGATTTGCGACTTACAATGGTTCATCTCCCTACCTAACTCCTGGAATTATGTCTATGATTCCACATTTAGAGCAATATTTTGGTACTTTTTTCCCAAAAGGAGGTATGCATTCTATAACGGAGAGTATATACAAGTTGGCTCAAGACTTGGGTGTTCAATTTTATTTTAATTCTACAGTAAATAGAATTCTTGTAGAAAATCAAATTGCAGTTGGAGTCTCTGTAAACAAGAATGAATTTCATGGAGACTTTATAATATCTAATAGTGATGTAGTTCCTACTTATAAAAATCTAATTAAAGACCAGAAACCGCCATTAAAAATATTAAAGCAACCAAGATCTAGTTCAGCATTAATATTTTACTGGGGAATAAAAAAAGAATTTCCCTCATTAGATTTACACAATATATTTTTTTCAGATAATTATGAGGAAGAGTTTACCTATATTTTTGAAAAAAAGAAGGTATATAATGATCCTACGATTTATGTTAATATTACATCAAAAGAAAATAAATCAGATGCCCCAAAAGGATGTGAAAATTGGTTTGTTATGGTAAATGTTCCTAGCAATATTGGTCAAGATTGGGACACTATTATTAATGACGTTAGGAACGATGTTTTAAATAGACTTTCAGATTCTTTATCTGTTAACTTGGAGGAATTAATTGAATTTGAAACGGTTTTAGATCCAAGGTTAATAGAATCAAATACGAAGTCTTATCAGGGAGCACTTTATGGTGCTTCAAGTAATAATAAATTTGCAGCTTTTTTGAGACACCCTAATTTTAGTCAAAATATATCAAATTTATATTTTTGTGGAGGTAGTGTTCATCCTGGTGGAGGTATCCCATTGTGTTTACTTTCAGGTAAAATTGTTTCTGAATTAATTTTAAAACAAGTATGATTTTAAAAAACAAAATAAGTGTATCCATTTTTATTATTTGGCTTTTTAATATTTCAGGTATATTAGGTATTTTATCTACATATTCCGATTGGTTTTTAAGATTAACTCCGATAAATCTTTCCATGTATATTATTCTTATCCTTTGGAATATAGATGATTTTTCTAAAAAGGTGTTGGTTGCTTTTTCAATTCCATTTGTAATAGGTTTTTTAACTGAATTTCTTGGGGTTAATTTTGGTTTGATTTTTGGATCTTATTCTTATGGTGATAATTTAGGATTAAAGATTGCTGGAGTTCCACTAATAATTTGTCTTAATTGGGCGGTTTTAACAATTATTACAGCCGATTTAAGTTCATTAATTCATAAAAACACAATTGTTCAGTCGTTACTTGGTGGACTTATAATGATGTTACTAGATATTATCATAGAAGTATCTGCTCCTAGATTAGATTTTTGGGAGTTTGAGAACAATTCCATTCCTTTAAAAAACTATATAGCTTGGTTTATTATTGGAAGTATAGCTCACTATTTATATCGTCAAATTAATATAACAACCAATAAGAAAGTATCTATTCATATATTTGCTGCAATCACTATTTTCTTTTTCACCTTTTTAATCTTTTAATGTCACAATACGATTATATTATTACTGGATCTGGAGCATCAGGACTTATGCTTGCTTATAGAATGGCTAATGATTCATTTTTCGATAATTCATCAATACTAATAATCGATAGAGAGAAAAAAAACTCTGACGATAGGACTTGGTGTTTTTGGGAAAATGGAAAAGGTGAATGGGATGATTTATTACATAAGTCTTGGGATAAAATAGTATTCAAAAGTAATTTATATCAAAATACTATTCCTCTTCAATCCTACACTTATAAAATGATTAGAAGTGCCAAATTTTACAAAAAATTATGGAATTCCATAGATGCTAAAAATAATATCAGTTTTATTGAAGCTAATGTTGTGAGTGTTTTAGATACTTCTGAGGGTACTATTGTTGAGACCTCAACCGGTAAATATCATGCAGTAAAGTTGTTAAATAGTGTAGATTTTGATCAAAAGTATACTCAACAAGAGAAGTACCCTGTCCTTTTACAGCATTTTATAGGATGGTTTGTAGAAACTAAAAAAAATCAATTTGATGATTCGGCAGCTACTTTTATGGATTTTACTGTTGATCAAAAAAGGAATACTAGATTTATGTATGTTTTACCAGTTTCGGCAAACAAGGCATTATTTGAGTATACGTTATTTTCTAAAGATGTTTTACTAAAAGAAGAATATGAGCAGGAGTTACAAAAATACCTTGAACTTAAGTCTATTACAGATTATACCATTATTGAAAAAGAAAAAGGAGTTATTCCAATGACCTCTTTTAAGTTTTGGCGAGATAACTCTAAAAATATTTTGAATATTGGTACAGTTGGAGGTTGGACAAAAGCTAGCACAGGGTATACCTTTAAGAATACTTCGAAGCAAACACTTCAACTTATTTCATTTCTTAAATCAGATAACGATTTTACAAATTATAGAAAAAAAACAAGATTTTGGTTCTATGACTTATTAATGTTGGATGTGTTAGCCAATCATAATCACATAGGTTCTAAATTATTTTCTAAATTATTTCAAAGAAATTCATTAAAAAATATTTTTAGATTTCTTGATGAAGAGACCAGTTTTATTGAAGATTTAAGAATTATGTTATCAATGCCACCTTTAAGATTTATTGTAGCTTTGTTTAGAAGAGTACTTAATTTTTAAAATAAAACTTCTTACAGTTCATCCTAAAAAAAATACAACTCAGTATTTTATTCTTTAATTAGCTCTATCATCATAGCATATTTGTATCATATTTAATAAGTGCTGAGTTTGCTTGCACAAATTTATAAAACAACTAATGATAAAAATTTTAGCTTCAATTTTAACTTCTGTTTTGATAATTACTGGAAGTTTTTTGGCTCCAAAACAAAAAATTACAGTAACAGTAATTAATGCTACAAATAACAATGGAAAAGTTTCTTTCGCTTTGTTTGACGAAAATGGAATACCCACTGAAGATTATGGTGCCTCCAATAATATACTAACTTTTGGACTATCATCGTATTCAGATTCAAAATTTACGTTAGCAGAGGAAGATTTAACTTTGGAAGCTAAGTTTTAGTAACTTTTATTTGATGTTTCAGAACTTTAACTAAATTTAACCAATAAAATATTTAATCTAACAAAATGAGAAACAATGAAATTTCTGGATTTAGAAGCTTAAAAAAAGATCTCATTACTTGCTTGCAAATGACTATAATATTTGGTGTAATTTTTAGTTTGATTTTTAAGCAATTTAATACAAAAGGTATAGTATATTCATTTTTAATAGCTGCTATGTTTTCTTTTGGTTTAGGTCTTGGTAATGGATTTATCAATTACTATTTAAATTCTAAGTGGAATTGGATTTCTCAAACTAAACAACGGGTTACCTATGGTGTTATAGGAACTATTTTATATACTGTACCTATAATTTTAGGAATAAATTATATTACTTGGTATGTACTTGGTAATAATGATCCTTCATTATTTTTTAAGGGAACTAATTTGTATATCCATATTTTTTACATTTTACTTTCCTTGGGTGTTTCAACTTTTCTACACGCAAAGGATTTTATGGTCAACTGGAAGCTCGCCATGACAAATGAAAGTACAAAACAAGAGATTGTGGCTAAAACAGAAACCGCTAAGTTTGAATCTTTAAAAAGTCAATTAGATCCCCATTTCTTGTTTAATAGCCTCAATGTATTAACTTCTTTAATTGGTGAAAACCCTCATCAAGCAGAGAAATTTACTACAAAACTTTCTAAAGTTTATAGGTATGTTTTAGAACAAAGAAATAAAGATCTTATCCCATTAATGCAAGAAATTAAATTTGCTAATACCTATATGGAATTACTTGGAATGAGGTTTGAAGATGCCGTTAAGTTTGACATACCCTCATCAGTTAGTGATGAAAATTTAAAGATTGTACCTCTTTCATTACAGTTACTTTTAGAGAATGCATTAAAGCACAATGTAGTCTCATCTTCTAAACCACTAACAGTTAGAATATATGAACAAGGTAGCTATTTAATCATCGAAAATAATATTAATCCTAAAGAAGCTATAGGTAAAGGAACTAGGGTAGGACTTAGGAACATAGCTGATAGATATGGATTGATTTCAGATAAAAATGTAATCATAGAAAATGATCATAAAATATTTAAAGTAAGTATTCCTCTATTAATTAAAACAAATAGCACAATGTATACAGAAAACCTAGAAAACAGTAAATACATACTAGCAGTTGAGCGTGTAGAAAAACTTAAAAAGTTTTACACAAGCTTAGCCTCTTTCGTAATAGTAATGCCTTTTTTAATTTTTATAAATTTAAGTTATATGCCCTATTTTCAGTGGTTTTGGTTTCCGTTATTTGGGTGGAGTATAGGCTTAGTATCGCAGTTACTAGAGGCAAATAATTTTAATATTTTCTTGGGTAAAAACTGGGAAGAAAAAAAGATAAGAGAAATAATGAATGATTCAAAAGATAAATATCAATAATATGGATTTTAAAAATAATAAAGAGTTTCAATATATAAATGCTCAAAAAAAAGTTAAAGAAATCAAAGGTTTTTATTCACATTTGACAGTAATGTTTTTCTTGCTTCCATTTTTAGTATTTATTAATTTAAAATTTACTCCAGGTTATCAATGGTTTTGGTGGGCTATATTTGGAAACTTATGGGGATTATTTTTTCATTGGCTAAAAGTGCTAGGTTTATCATCTATAGGTTTTGGAAAAGCTTGGGAGCAAAAAAAGATTGAACAATACATGAAAAAAAATAAATAAAAAAATTAAAATGGAAAAAGAATTTTTAAAAGAACAACAGTATTTAAATGCAAAAAAAAGAGTTAAAGAAATAAAAGGTTTTTATTCTCACTTAGTAATATATATGATTATTAATATTTTTATTAGTGGTATAATTATTTTTGGATTAACATACAGCGATAATAGTAGTTTATCAGAATCTTTCACAAACTTTGGCGTTTATTCTACCTGGTTATTTTGGGGAATAGGTATTTTCTTTCATTGGATAAGTGTTTTCGGTTTTAAAAACTTATTTGGAAGTGCTTGGGAAGAAAAGAAAATTAGAGAATTGATGAAGAAAGATTATGAAAGAAATAGTAAAATACTTGATAAATAAAAAATGGAGATAGATAATAGAGAATTAGATAAAAGCTATTTAAGAGCTAAAAAAAGAATTGAAAAATTAAAAAAATATTATAGTCATGTTAGTATTTATTTATTTGTAAACATTGTGCTATCATCAATCAAAGTTTATAAAGATCTTGAAAGAGGTGATTCTTTTGAGGAAGCTATTTTTGAAGGAAATAATTTTTCTCTCTGGTTTTGGTGGGGTATTGCTATCGCTTTTCACACTTACAATACTTTTTCAGAAAACCTACTTTTTATGAATAAAAGTTGGGAAGATAAAAAGATCAAAGAATACATGAACGAAAAATAATTAATAGTTATATGAATGTAATTGTTATTGAAGATGAAAAACCTGCGGCAAGAAGATTAAGACGAATGTTACAAAAACTTGATATAGAAGTTCAAGTTATGTTACATTCAGTAGAAGAGTCTTTGAATTGGTTTCAAGCTAATGAAGAACCAGATTTAATATTTTTAGACATCCAACTATCTGACGGATTGTCTTTTGAAATTTTTGAGGAATTGCCTATTCACAGTGCCATTATATTTACAACTGCTTATGATGAATACGCACTTAAAGCATTTAAGTTAAACAGTATTGATTATTTGTTAAAACCTATAGATGAAGATGAATTAAAAAATGCAGTTGATAAATACCACAAACAACTACCTAAATCATCTACTAACCTTAAAGTTAATATGGATGAAATTCGTAAACTCTTAATTAATCCCATAGACAGGAAGTATAAAAAGAGATTTACCATTAAAATTGGACAGCATATTAAAATTATTCGAACAAATGAAATTGAATGTTTTTACAGTGAAAATAAATCAACCTACATTTATTCACAATCAAATAGAAATTATTTAATTGATAATTCATTAGATTTTTGGCAAGATAAACTAGACCCAGAAATTTTTTTTAGAGTCAGTAGAACTTTCATAATTCATGTTAGTGCAATTAAAGATATAATTGTATATACCAATAGTAGACTCAGATTGGTACTAAATTTCTTTTCTGATACAGAAATTATAGTTAGTAGAGAAAGAGTCAAGGAATTTAAAAAATGGATAGATAGATAATAGTATTTAATAACTAATAATTTGATTCTTTTTATATCTTTACAATAATCTAGATGATTGAAATACTATGAGTGTATTTGTATCGTTTAATTAATGATTCTTAAAAAATAAAAATGAAAAAAAATATCTATCAAATTCTAATTTTATTGACTGTTACAATATTTTTCAGTTGTTCTAACAGTGAGAAGTTTTCTATTGAAAAAGGAAAAGTAGGTTATTTAAATTCAAGTACTTTAATCAATGAACTTTCTGATATTTTTAAAAACGATTCTATTGTGTCAAATTTGAGTGAGGGAGCACTGGGAGATAATTATTTTCAAGATGATGATGAGTATTTAATATATAATAAGAATGGGAAACATTTGTTAACTATAGTACCAAAAGAGCAGTTAGATTCATCCTCATCCATCAAGAGTATTCAAGTTTTTGATGATAGATTTATCACCAAATCAGGGTTAAATATAAGAGCAACTTTTTCCGATATTAGAGCAAATAATACTATTGATAAAATTGAATCTTCTTTTTCTTCAGCAACATTATTTATTGATGAATTAAATGTTACTATAGCTATAGACAAACAAGAATTAGGCTTAAAAGCATTTAGTAATCAAAAAGTTACCTTAGAGCAAATTCCTGATTTAGCAAAGATGAAATCATTTATTGTTTGGTTTAATTAATTATGTCTAAAAATTTCATCATACAAAAAAAACCTTTTTTTGTTCCTACATCCGATGGAAAAATAATTGCAGAACATTTTGGTAATTTAACCGATAAAAATTCTAAAATCAGTATAGCTCATATGGTTGCACCACCTGGATGGAGCGAACCTTATCAAACTCCAGTTTTTGAGGAGTTCACCTTCATTATTAGAGGAAAAAAACAATTCATTATAGAGGGAGAAACTATCATTTTAGAAGCTGGTCAATCTATAAAAATTGAAAAAAATATAAGAATTCAATATTCAAATCCTTTTAAAGAAGAGTGTGAATATATTGCTATTTGTCTTCCTGCATTTTCTATTGATTTAGTAAATAGAGAAGAGTAGTTTTATTCTTTTTTTCTAGTTAAATAAAAAGGAAAATAAATTAGCAAGAAAAAAGGAATTACAATTAATTCAACTACAAAAATATATTGAGGCCATTCTCCAAAAACATCTAATAAAGTAGTTGCATCTGGTTTTCTATTGGTGTAAAAATAATTAGAACCCAAAAGGTAATTTATTATAAACATCAAAATCATGTAAAATTGCATTCCAACAAATGATTTAAATACGCTTTTTATGGTAGGCCTCATCTTATATATAAATGTTGCGTACAACATAAATAAAACAAGTCCTGAATGAACAAACCAATATCTAAAAAAAGTAAAGTTTAGGAAATTATAGTCTGAAGGTGTAATTAATGATTGAAGCGTTCCTGCAATAATTAAAAAAAAGAAGATTTCATAATAGATATATTTTCTAGTGAAAGAAAGGATAGGAATAATCAATGCTAGAAAACTACATAAATGAAGCGGAAGATCTTCTTGATAATTAAAATCTTGCTTATAAATATTTAATATTGATCCAAAAATAACGGTTAAACTTATTGATGATGCAATAATATTACCTGTTAAAAATTGAGTTTGTTTCGATTGTTTTTTTGCCCAACAGATTAATGTTGTGCCAAATGTAATCACAATAGCACTTATTAAAATATGCTGTCCAGAGAAAGGGACAAAATCAGCATTTTCACCAAAGAAAAAATCACTCAATTGTAAGATATTTCTTACAAGGTATCACTTTTTTTTAATTATTTATTTTTGATGCTAATAATGTGTTTTTCAAAAGCATAGCTATGGTCATTGGACCAACACCTCCAGGAACAGGTGTAATAAATGATGCCTTTTTTGAAACTTCATCAAAAGCGACATCACCTAATAAGCGGTAACCATTTTTTTTACTTGAATCTTCAACTCTTGTAATACCAACATCAATAATTGTTACATTTTCTTTTACCATACTTGCTGTCAAAAACTCTGGAATACCCAAAGCAGCTATAATTATATCAGCTTTTAAAGTGATTTCAGTTAAATTTTGAGTTCTACTGTGAGTTATTGTAACTGTGGCATTACCAACTTTTCTCTTTTGTGAAAGTAATATACTCATTGGACTGCCCACTATATGACTCCTGCCGATTACTACAACATGTTTTCCTGATGTTTCTACATGATATCTGTCTAGTAATTCAAGTATGCCATAAGGAGTAGCAGAGATAAAAGTTGGCAAATTTAACGCCATTTTACCCACATTAGTTGGATGAAAACCGTCTACATCTTTGTTAGGGTCAACAGCCATTAAAATCTTTTGTTCGTCTATGTGTTTTGGTAATGGTAATTGGACAATAAAACCATCTATTTCACTATTATTATTTAATTCTTGAATTTTAGATAATAATTCTTTTTCTGATGTATCACTAGAAAGTTCAACAAGTGTTGAATGAAAACCAACACGATTGCAAGCTTTTACTTTAGCACCCACATATGTTCTGCTAGCACCGTCATCTCCTACTATTATAGCAGCTAAATGAGGTGTTTTTCTACCATCTTTTTTAAGTTGTAAAACTTCTTGTGTAATTTCATCTTTAATATCAGATGATGTTTTTTTTCCGTCAAGTATAATCATTTGTTATATTTTCAATGGTTACTGCATTCCTTTCATCATTTGCATCATTTTTTTTCCACCACCTCCTTGCATCATCTTCATCATCTTACTCATTTGATTGAA
>Ga0228623_1000300_pt1 | contig 23285 bp, 16 predicted proteins | sample 28DmetaG_FD_182856 | JGI IMG/M metagenome (GOLD analysis project Ga0228623, IMG submission 182856) | Seawater microbial communities from Monterey Bay, California, United States - 28D | ecosystem: Environmental > Aquatic > Marine > Coastal | place: USA: California | collected 2016-10-04 | reverse complement strand
TTTCGATCGCCTCGTCGGACAGCATACCCAAGGCGTACATGACGTCGCGGAAATTCAAGCCCGTGGCATGAATATCGATTTCCACTTCATCGTCCGCGGGCGCCGCAGAGACGACACTTTCCCAGCGCAGATTGCGCAACTGACCTGGAAACTCGAAGCCCAGCCGGATGGTGTCGCCCGCCGGATCGCGCGGCACGCCAGCAAGCCAGACGGGGCGAGGACGTGGGGTGAGCACCATGCGAGGCACTCGGCGAGCGATGCCATGGGCAGGCTTGCTCAATAGCACCTCGGCGTCTTCATCCGGCGAGATCAATTCGCGTGCCAATGCGGCTAGCAATTCGGCGTCAGTCGCGAACGTACCCTCCAGATCCACCAGGCGTACGCTGAAGCCAGCGGCTTCGTTCATCATGGTTCGACCGAATCCCCACAACGCGGCATCGCCCGATGGCGAGACCGTGGATGGTTCGTCCGCCGTATCGACCCACTTCTCGTCGACATGATTCGTGCGGCACGCCGTTTCACCTACAGGCGTAATCGCTGCTTGGGCACCACTGGTGATCAGCCACACCCCGGCGTGGCTCTGAAGTGTTTCGCATGCGCGGGCAAGCCTTGCAGCCACATCGCATCGTTGTACTTGCCGATCCAATAGCGTCTGAGCGTCGTCGTCCTGCGACGCATGCAAACCATGCAGATGCACAATCCCATGGAGGGGGCCGAATTGCGCGATACATCCGTGCAAGGCATGAAAGATGGGGTCGGTGTCGGTCGGATTGTCGGCGGTCGCCGCAATATCTTTGTCTGTCACCGTGATCCATTGCACCCGATGGCCTGCCGCGATGAAATCGGCATGCAGGGCTCGGCCGACTGTCGTGCTCTGGGCGCTCGAGTCGGAGCGCTCTGTGATCAACATCCACAGAGGCGCATCGGTCGAGGCCGTGGAAACAACGGGCCGAGCGACGTCGGCAGCGGCAGCCGGTCGATGCGAAACCAACAGATAGGCACCCGCCAGATGATCGGGTGTCATCATGCAGGCTGCATCCGGCAGCAAGTCCAATGCGGCCAGTTCGGCTTCCCAGAAGGCAGCAGGTTGTTGACGCGAGGCGACCGTCGTGTGCGATTCGCCCACCCACCAATCATGCAGGCCGCCGAAGATGACGTCCAGCCATCCAGCAGGATGGGTGTTAAGCACCAACAACGTGCCTTCTGGCAGCATGCGGTCGCGTGCATAGCGCAGCGCGTGACGGGCTTCGTCCAATGCCATCAAGCTGATGTCGATGAAAGCAATGGCATAGCGAACGACAGGTGCGTGGTCTTGCACCGTCAAATCTACGATACGAACATCCGGGAACGGATCGAAACTGCGCCGTGCTTCGGCCAGTGCATCGGGATCGGCGCTGCCGTAGCAGTAGTCGGTCAATAGCGGATCCAATTGTGCGCAACACTCGGGACCCAACAGCGGAGCAGCGCCTCCGAGTTCCAAAATCGCAAGCCGCTCGCCGGCAAGCAGGCGGGTTTGGGCAGCCAAAGCATGTGCGCCTATCGCATGCGCCATGTCTTGACGCGTGGCAATCCCTTGCACGTGCGCAGCCAGTTTTGCAGGCGTTGCCTCGCGGGGCCAGGTGTCTTCCCAGGCGCGTTCGCCCTTGATGAGTGCAGTCAGGTGTTGGCCGACGCGTCCCATCGTTTGAACGATAGCGAAATGGTCCGGATACTCACGCACCAAACTGTTCCAGATATCGATAGCGGGCGGGGCGTCTGTGCCGGTGAAGGTCCAGCCGCTGGCACTCGGTGTCAGCACGCCGTCGCCGACCAGTCGATCGATCAGCGTATTGAGCAAAACGGCACGCTCGGGTTGGGTGTGACGCAAACCTTGCACGCAACCCGACGACAGAACCCCGGCCTCATTGGCCAACGCGCGCAACGCTTCGTGGATGAACTGGCTGCATAAGGCATCGACCAAAGGGTCGACTTCAGTGGCGAAACGTTGCGCGGCAGGATCATGATGCCTATCCGTAGCCAGGGCGTCGAGCGCAGCGGCGAATTCGGATGCCGGCGCGCAGCGATTGATGCTGACGGTATCGGCGTGGGGCGCAGGGGCTGCGAAATAGTCCGGAAAGGCCAAGTGCTCGGCGGCTGTCTTCTGCAAACGAATGCTGCGGAAACGTGCTTCTTCGATAGCGGCGATTTGGATGCCGTCGCTGTCGAACAATGCGAAACGTGCAACCAAGGCGTGAGGTGTGCGGCGCAGCAGAGTGACTCTTGCAACCGCAGGTGTGCCGCCATTGGCGCGCACGATGACACGGCCTATCTTGGCAGGCACAAAGGCAGCGCCCGTGTGCATTGCCGGATCGTCTTTGAGCAACTGGATGATCAGTTGGAAGGCGCAGTCCAGCAAAGCGGGGTGAATATGCGTTTGCGGCAGCTCTTTCGCAATGCAAGCGTCGGGTTTGAAGCGTGCCAGAACGACCCGGTCGGACTCACGCCAACCGTCGGCGATTGCGCAGAACGCCGGTCCGTAGGACAGGCCCACAAGGTCGGTCAGGGCGGCATGATCGGCGCCGGTGAAGTCCGGTGTGCGGGTGGGCCACTCGATGGCGGGATCCGACAGGCCCACGCCGCGCGGTTCGGCCATGATGCGGCCAACGGCGTGCAAAGCGTAGGGGTCGTCACTGCCTAACGTCAATGCATGAATACTTACTGCGCCATCGCTGTCGTCGATACGCGTCTGCACGACCTTGGTTTCATCGTTGCCCAACAAAAGCGGAGTGCGGATGTCGATGTCTTCGATTTCGGCGAACGCGCCGCCGTTGTGTGCGAATGCAGCGGCAAGCGCCAGTTCGACGAATCCGGTTCCGGGGAACACCGTGGAATGTCCAACCACATGATCGGCCAGCATGGGCACAAGCCGAGTGTCCAGATGGTTCTCCCACACACCCGGTTGTTTGGGCGCGGCATAGCCCAATAAGGGATGCACGCGTTCACGCAGCAGCCCTCGACCTGCCTGAGTGGTGATGCTGTGCCAGTGACGCTCGCGTTGCCAGCTGTAGGCGGGCAGGGTGGCGTGTGCGCCAACGACGGGAAAGAATCGACGCCAGTCGGTTGTCGCGCCCGACAGCACGAGCTGTGCGCTCGTGGCGTAGATCTTTTCGGGCGAATCATCACCGCGTTGACCCGTCACCAGAGCGCGACCAGCGATCGATTGGATTTTCAGCGCATCCGAGACGTAGCTTTTCAATACTGGGTGTGGCCCGATTTCGGCGTAAATGTTGATGCCGTCACGCACCATCGCGGCCATAGCCTCTTCAAAACCGACTCGCTCTCGAATGTTGCGCCACCAGTAGTCTGCATCGAGTTCCGTTCCTTCGATTCGGTCGCCACTCACGGCAGAGTAGAACGGGATGCGCGAAGGGGCGGGATTAAGATCGGCCAAGGCCGCGCGCAGAGGCTGTTCGATTGGTGTCATGGCCGGACTATGAAAGGCATAGTCCAGATCCAGACGTTTTTGGAAGATACGCTGCGCCGACAAATGCTGCTCGACGGTGGACAGGTCGTCAGGATGACCAGCCAGCGTGGCACCACGCGAACTGTTGTGTCCGGCTACGCTGACAGTGGACGACAAGCCTAATTGTTCGAGCAGGGCGCTCGACGCTGCGCCGCTCAAGCCTACGGCCGTCATCGCGCCATTGCCGCGCGTGCTGCCTTGGAGGCGACTGCGGTGGAAAATGACTTGAGTCGCTTGTGCCAGGCTCAGTGCACCACAGGCCCAGGCCGCGGCGACTTCGCCCACGCTATGACCAATGACGGCAGCGGGCTCGATGCCGACGTTAGCCAGCATGCGGGTCACGCCGACTTGCACGGCAAACAAGGCGGGTTGAGCGAATTCGGTACGCTGATAGCGCTGCGCCTGGCCGGCATCCAAAGCACCCGATAAATCGTCGGTCAGGCGATAACCGGCCAGCGGAGCGAAGCTCGCATCGATCTCGGCAACGGCTGCGGCGAACACGGGATCGGCAAGCAGCGCTCGCCCCATCCCCAGCCATTGGGATCCGTTGCCTGAATACACCAGTGCAGCGCCGCATGCTTGCGGCACCGCCATAGCGGTGGTCATCGTGGTGCGAACCGACTCGCCCGTGCCCAACGCATCCAGATCCTCAGCGATGGCACGCGGCGAGTTGCCAAAAACCATCGCACGATGCTCGTGCCATTCTCGCCGGAACGCGGCTTGGTAGGCGATGTCGTACAGCGCGCTGGGCGGTTGATCGCGTAGCGTCGCTGCAAAAGCCTGGGCTTGCGCCATCAACGCCTCGGCAGTCTTCGCAGTCACCACGACCGGTACACCATGGGGGGTCAACAACGTTTGCGCGCCCGGACGAGATGGCTCGTGACTTTGCAGAATCACATGCGCGTTGGCACCACCGAATCCAAACGAATTCACGCCGACAGTCAATGTGCCCTTGTCTTTCAGCTTGCGGTTCTGGCTGACGACATCGAGATTCCACTCGTCGAACTTGATGAGCGGGTTGAGCGTCTGGATGCCGATTGTCGCGGGCACCTCGCGGTAAGCCAGGCAGTACAGCGCCTTGACCAGGCCGGCCACACCGGAGGCCGCCTCGAGGTGGCCCATATTGCTTTTGACCGAACCGATCGGTAGCGGACGCTCGCGCTTTTGCGCCAAAGCCAGACCAATGGCGCGCGTTTCGATGGGGTCGCCCACTGCGGTGCCGGTGCCATGGGCTTCCAGGTAGTCGATCTGCTCTGGCATGATGCCGGCTTGATCGTACGACTTGGTCATCAATGCGATCTGTGCATCGGCACTGGGCACGGTCAGCCCGGATTTGCGTCCATCGGTATTGACGGCGGTATGGGCGATCACGCCCAAAATACGGTCGCCCGCCGCCACTGCCGCATCGTAGTCTTTGAGCAGAAACAGACCGCCGCCCTCGGAGCGTACATACCCATCGCCGTCGGCATCGAACACGTTGCAGCGCCCGCGCTTCGATAGCATCGAGGCTTTGGAAAACGTGATGAAGCCATATGGGTGGAGGTGCAGGCTGACACCGCCCGCGATGGCGTGACTGACTTCGCCCGACTCGATCGCCTGACACGCTTGATGAAAAGCGACCAGCGAGGACGAGCATGCGGTGTCGACCGCCATGCTGGGGCCGCGTAAATCAAACGCATAGGACAGGCGGTTGGCCGCGATGCTGGCGGTGTTGCCCGTCGCGAACGACGAGTCGATGGCATCCAGATCGTCAGCCAGACGGTAGGCGTAGTCGGCACTGGCGATGCCAATGTAGACGCCGGTGTCGCTGCCGCGCAGATTGGAAGGGGGAATGCCTGCATGCTCGATCGCTTCCCAGCAGAGCTCGAGCAACAGGCGCTGCTGCGGATCCATCAGCGCCGCTTCGCGCGGGCTGATACCGAAAAACGCAGCATCGAAGCCGCTGATGTCACCGATCGAGCCCGCCGCAAAGGTATAGGCCGTGCCCGGATGGCTCTTGTCCGGGTGCAGGTATGCATCCTTCGCCCAGCGCTCACCATCCACCTCGGTGACGAGGTCGCGTCCGCCCATCAATGCAGACCAGTAACCCGCCGTGTCTGTCCCAGGAAAACGAAAAGACAGCCCGACTACGGCAACACGCTTCGGCATTCAATAAATCCTTACTGATTTGGCCCCTCGGGCAATTATTTTTAGTCGTGCTGTTGACTCACGCTTACGCAAGTCGGCCTTGGACGGCCAAGGCCAATCCAATTGAAACAAATTGGTTTCATTGAATGTAACATCGCCTCGCTAAGGGGGATGTAACATTTTTAGAGTGGGCAATTGTACTGAGATTGCTCTTGTAAGTTTCGACCGCCCCCAAATTTTGGAGACCGCATAACCACTACGGTCGCGCCATTTGATTGCATTGCAGCAATACAAGTGTTTCTATTTGCGAGCTGAGCTTTCAAATGATTGGGCAATTCTGCTTGCTCTCCCATGAACGGCCAGGTCTGCGTGATACTATTTAGTGCAATACTTCATGAGGCTGTCAAACAGCCTTCTTCTACCTGTCGCCAATCGTCATGTCCTTCGCTGCATACTTTCGAACTATGACCACACCTCGCGCCTTGGGTGCGTAGGGGTTGTTTGCGGGCGAACACTCGGCGGTAGTATTGCCAGACAGACCGAAACACTCGTATACGCGGCCCGATGGGGCCATTTTTTTTGCTTGACGCGGCTTCGGCGGCGTCTATCTTCACCTTGTTGCAGGACGTTCCCATGGTTCACATCACATTGCCCGATGGCTCCCAGCGTCAATATCCCGGCCCGGTCACCGTGGCAGAAGTGGCTCAATCTATCGGTGCGGGACTGGCGCGGGTTGCGCTGGGTGGCAAGGTCACGCTGGACGACGGTGCGCCGAAATTGGTCGACACCAGTTTCTTGATCGACCGCGATGCGGCATTGTCCATCGTGACGGCTAAAGATGCCGATGGGGTCGATCTGATCCGGCATTCGACGGCTCACTTGCTGGCTTATGCGGTCAAATCGCTGTTTCCCGATGCTCAAGTGACGATTGGTCCGGTGATTGACAACGGGTTTTACTACGACTTTTCGTATAAGCGTCCGTTTACGCCTGAAGATTTGGTGGCGATCGAGAAGAAGATGGCGGAGTTGGCCAAACGCGACGAAGTCGTGACCCGCGAAGAGTGGTCGCGCGACGAGGCCGTCGCGTTCTTCAAGAGCATTGGTGAGGCCTATAAAGCCGAGATCATCGCGTCGATTCCCAGTAACGAAATACTCAGTCTTTACCGCGAGGGTGACTTCATCGACTTGTGCCGCGGCCCACACGTGCCGTCGACGGGCAAGCTGAAAGTTTTCAAGTTGATGAAGGTGGCTGGCGCATACTGGCGCGGCGACAGCAACAACGAAATGCTGCAACGCATCTACGGTACGGCCTGGGGTTCGAAGGATGAGCAGGATGCGTATCTGCATATGCTGGAAGAGGCCGAGCGCCGCGACCATCGCAAAATTGGCCGCGACTTGGACTTGTTCCATTTTCAGGAAGAAGGCCCCGGCTTAATCTTCTGGCACCCCAAGGGCTGGGCAATCTGGCAACAGGTCGAGCAATACATGCGTGCGGTGTATCGCGACAACGGTTATCAAGAGGTGAAAGCGCCCCAGATTCTCGATATTTCCTTGTGGAAGAAAACCGGTCACTGGGAAAACTATCGTGAAAATATGTTTACGACCGAGTCCGAAAACCGTATGTACGGATTGAAACCCATGAATTGCCCCGGGCACGTTCAGATTTTCAACGCCGGGCTGCATTCGTACCGCGATTTGCCCCTGCGCTATGGCGAGTTCGGCCAGTGCCATAGGAATGAGCCCTCGGGCTCTTTGCATGGCATGATGCGAGTCCGTGGCTTTACGCAGGACGACGGCCACATTTTCTGTACCGAAGACCAACTACAAAACGAATGCGCTGATTTCACTGCCTTGTTGCAAAATGTCTACAAAGACTTTGGTTTCAACGATGTGCTCTACAAGGTCGCTACGCGTCCCGAAAAGCGCATTGGATCGGACGAAACCTGGGATAAGGCCGAAGAGGCTCTGATGGAGAGCTTGCGTCGGACGGGTTGTGAGTTCGAAGTGTCGCCTGGTGAAGGTGCGTTCTACGGACCGAAAATCGAATACACCCTGAAAGATGCCATTGGTCGCAATTGGCAGTGCGGCACGATTCAGGTGGATTTTTCGATGCCGGTTCGCCTCGGTGCTGAATATGTTGATGCAAGTGATCAGCGTCTGCCGCCGGTTATGCTGCACCGCGCCATTCTTGGATCGTTCGAGCGTTTTATCGGCATGTTGATCGAAAATCATGCTGGCGCCATGCCGCCTTGGCTCGCGCCCGTGCAGGCTGTTGTATGCTGCATTTCCGAGCCTTCGGCCGATTATGCAGCGCAAATCACACAAAGCCTGCAAAAACAAGGCTTTAGGGTGCAATCTGATTTGCGCGGTGAAAAAATCACTCGTAAAATCCGAGAGCATAGCCTGCAAAAGCTGCCTTATATCCTGGTGGTCGGCGATAAAGAGCGTCAGGAAAACAAGGTTGCCGTTCGCGGTTTGAACGGATTGGACTTGGGTGCCATCGAATTCAACGACTTCGTGGCCCGTCTGTCCGAAGACGTCGCACAGCGACGCCCCGTTCTGGCCGCCGCACTTCAAGCAGCAGTCGTTTAATTTTTTAGGAGTTGTCAACATCGCCACTGAAAAAGCCAACCGTATCAACGGTGAGATCCGCGTCCCTGAAGTCCGCCTGATTGGCGCAGAGGGAGAACAGCTGGGCATCGTCAAGATCGCCGATGCGTTCCGCCTGTCGGAAGAGAACAATCTCGATCTGGTCGAAATCGCACCGAATGCCGAGCCTCCCGTCTGCCGCTTGATGGACTACGGTAAGTTCAAGTACCAAGAGCAGAAACGCCAGGCGGAAGCCCGGTCGAAGCAGAAGGTCATTCAGGTCAAGGAAGTCAAATTCCGCTCGGCTACCGACGAGGGTGATTACCAAGTCAAGCTGCGTAATTTGAAGCGTTTCCTGGATGACGGTGACAAAGCCAAAGTTTCGCTTCGCTTCCGTGGTCGCGAAATGGCTCACCAGGAACTCGGCATGCGCATGCTCGAGCGCGTGCGTGACGATCTGACCGATTTGGCCCAGGTTGAGGCGATGCCCAAACTGGAAGGTCGGCAAATGATCATGGTATTGGCCCCGCGCAAGAAAGTGGTGCCTGCCAAGGAATCCGGTTCGTGATGTAAAACCCGATGCGGGCGGTTGCCAGCAGCATGCATGCGCTGGCAACCGCCCGTTTTGCATTGTGCGCGGCCTGCAAGTCAGGGGGCGACCTTTTGGTGAGCGCCGTGCTATGTTGTCAGTATCTTTTAGAGATTGTGGTGCGCCCCATGCGTGTGCTGTTTGTCATCGATCCTTTGCCGGCCCTGAAAGCCTATAAAGACACCTCCGTATCCATGATGTTCGCCTTGCAGGCGCGTGGTCATGCAATCGAGGTCGCACTGTCCGGCGACTTGTATATTCAGGCTGGCCAGGTTCGAACCTCGGCCATACCTATTGCGTTGCTGCCGGACGCCGATAAGCACGCGCACGGTTGGTGGCGCGAGTCGCAGGCGCACGACGCCGCTTTGGCCGATTTCGATGCGGTCGTCATGCGCAAGGACCCACCGTTCGACATGGAGTATGTCTATTCGACGCATCTCCTGGAATACGCCGAACGCGATGGTGCCCGGGTGTTTAACAGTGGTACAGCCATCCGCAATCATCCCGAGAAACTCGCGATTACAGAGTTTCCGCAGTTCACCGCTCCGACGCTGGTCACCAGTCAATCGGCACGCTTGAAGGCGTTTCATGCCGAGCATGGCGACATCATTCTCAAGCCGCTGGACGGCATGGGGGGAACCGGTATTTTCCGCGTGCAAGCCAATGATCCGAACTTGAACGCGATCATCGAAACGCTCACGCTCGATGGGGTTCGTACGATCATGGCGCAGCGCTACATTCCCGATATCGTCCATGGCGATAAGCGTATTTTGCTGATCGGCGGCGAACCGGTGCCTTATGCACTGGCGCGCATTCCGTTGGCCGGTGAGACGCGCGGTAACCTGGCCGCTGGCGGGCGCGGCGTGGCACAAGCCTTGTCGGCGCGCGATCGCGAGATCGCCGAGGCCATTGCGCCCAGTCTGGCCGAGCGTGGCTTGCTACTGGTGGGATTGGACGTCATTGGCGATTACGTGACGGAAATCAACGTCACCAGCCCCACCTGTTTTGTCGAAATCACCGAGCAGACCGGTTTCGACGTGCCGGATTTGTTTGCGCGCAAGCTGGAAGAGGCGGTTGCTGTGGGCTCGGCTGTCGCTTCTGCCGCGCCGATATCGGCCGCCTGAGCGTCATTATGACTGGTATCGTTATTGTCGTGCATACCCCATTGGGTGGCGCTATGTTGGGTTGTGCCGAGCATGTGTTGGGCACGGTGGACGGTGTAGCCGTTCACGATGTATTACCCGACGACAAACCGGACGATGTCGCGCCTCGGGTTCTGGCCGATATTTTGCGCGCCGATCGCGGCAATGGCGTGCTGGTGCTGACCGACCTGATCGGTGCGACGCCCGCCAACATCGCGAAGCGGGCCGTTGCCGATGCCCGCAGCCAGGGCGTGTCCTGTTGTGTGGTCGCAGGACTGAATACGCCGATGCTACTGCGTGCCATCACCAATCGTGATCTGTCGCTTGCAGACATCCGCGAGAAGGCGCTCTCGGGCGGCATGCAAGGCTGCTTGCGTGTAGACTGACGGCCTGAATTTCCACGCGTTTCATCTGTGCGTTTCATCTTTATAAGGCGCTTGAAGCAGGATGCCCAGTCAAGACATCACCATTACCAATAAACTCGGTTAGCATGCCAGGGCCGCTGCCAAGCTGACCCAGATGGCCAGTCGCTTCGTAAGCGACGTTTTCATCGCCAAGGGTGCGCAACGCGTCAACGCCAAGAGCATCATGGGCGTGATGATGCTGGCCGCTGGATGCGGTGCGGTCGTCAAAGTAGACGCGGTAGGTGCCGATGCCGATCGCGCACTGGCCGATATTCAAGCCCTTTTCGACAGCAAATTCGGTGAGAGCGAGTAATCCTCCTTCGACCGCGGTGCTTTGCCTTCAGGGCAAGGGTGTCGCGCGCGGGTATGCGATCGGACGTGCCGTCGTGCTTGGTGCCGCCGCGCTGGAAGTCGCGCACTATCGCGTTTCCGAAGACGAGGTGACGCGCGAGGTCGAGCGCTTGCAGCAGGCGCTGCTACAAGCGCAGAACGAGTTGCAACATCTGGCCGATACCTTGCCCGACGACGCGCCTCGTGAGTTGGGTGCCATGCTCAACGTGCATCGATTGCTGTTGTGCGACCCGGTACTGGCTGATCCCGCCGTCGATTTGATCGTCGAGCGGCAATACAACGCCGAGTGGGCGCTGACCACGCAAGGTCAAGCGCTGGCGCAGCAATTCGATTTGATGGAAGACGAGTACCTGCGTGAGCGCGGCGCCGATGTGCGTCAAGCCATCGAGCGCGTGGTGCATGTCTTGGCGGGCTCTTCAGCAATGTTGCCGGATACCGATCAAGTGCCAGGCAACGATCCGCTGGTGGTCGTTGCGCACGACATATCGCCTGCCGACATGCTGAGGCTGCGCGGTGCGCGCTTCGCGGCATTCGTGACCGATCTTGGCGGTCCCACTTCGCACACGGCGATCGTTGCGCGCAGTATGGGTGTGCCTGCGGTGGTGGCGATGGGTAACGTGCGCGAGCTTGTGCGTGAGGGCGATATGCTGATCGTCGATGGCGCCCGGGGCGTCGTCGTCAATCCAGCCGATCACATCACAGCCGAATATCGGGCGCGGCAAGACGAGTACCTGCGCGAACGCGAAGCGCTGCAATTGTTGCGGGACGAGCCCGCCGTGACGCTCGATGGCATCGACATCGTCTTGAACGCCAATATCGAGCTACCCGACGAGGCCGCGCTTGCATTGAAGTCTGGCGCGTCTGGGATCGGGTTGTTTCGTAGCGAGTTTCTCTTCATGGGGCGTAGCGATTTACCCACCGAGGATGAGCAGTTCGAAGCTTATGCCAGCGTGGTGCGCGCCATGCAGGGGCGTCCGGTCACGATCCGAACCTTGGATCTTGGCGCCGATAAGACTTTGGACGGCGAGGCGACCGTGGCCACCAATCCGGCGCTCGGTCAGCGCGCGATCCGGTACTGCCTGGCTCGCCCCGAGTTGTTTGCTACCCAGCTGCGCGCAATGCTGCGAGCGTCGGCGGTGGGACCGATTCGGATGCTGGTGCCGATGATCGCGCACATGCATGAAGTTCGCGCGGTGCGGGCTGCGCTGGACTCGGCAAGGGCCGAATTGGATGCGCGGGGCGTGGCGTATGCCGAGAACATTCCCTTGGGGGCGATGGTCGAGATTCCCGCCATCGCTATTGCCATCGAGCCTTTTGCCGAAGCACTGGATTTTCTGTCGATCGGCACGAACGATCTGATCCAATACACCTTGGCTATCGATCGTGGCGATCACGACGTGGCCGAGCTGTACGATCCCATGCATCCCGCCGTGTTGCGTTTGATATCGCATACGATCAATGCCGGGGAGCGCTTCGGTATTCCGGTGGCCGTGTGTGGCGAGATGGCGGGGGATGTCCGCTTGACGCGCTTGCTGCTGGGCTTGGGCTTGACGGAGTTTTCGATGCATCCGCAGCAACTGCTGGACATCAAGCGCGAGATTCGCGGCGCGCATAGCAATGCCTTGCGTGCGAAGGTGGCCACTGCCTTGAACCGCGCCACCCGGGTCGATCTGGATAGCCTGACGAATTCACCTTCCAGATAGCTGGCGAATCGATCTTTATGCGGTGTTGGCCGTAGCATGCGAAAAGCCCGAAAAGACAAAGGTCTCTTCGGGCTTTTCGCTTTATGGACACCCGCTGCCTGCGACGGCAGGTGCCTGATACTGCATCAGCTATGGTAAGCCGATTCACCATGCGAGGTGATGTCCAGTCCTTCGCGTTCCTGATCTTCCGGCACACGCAGGCCGCATACCGCGTCGGCGATCTTGTAGGCGATGAAGGCGACGACACCCGACCACACGATGGTGATCAGCACGCCTTCGGTTTGCACCCACAGTTGACCCAGGATGTCGCTAGCGTTGGCCAGACCCGGACCGCCCAAGGCTTGCGCGTTGAACACGCCGGTCAGCAAGGCGCCGACAATGCCGCCCACGCCGTGCAGGCTGAACACGTCAAGCGAGTCGTCCGCACGCAGCATGCGTTTCAGGCCGTTGACACCCCATACGCAGATTGCACCGGTCACCACACCGATCACCAGGGCACCGACCGGGCCGACCAAACCGGCTGCCGGGGTGACGCCCACCAGACCAGCCACTGCACCGGAGGCTGCACCCAGCATCGAAGGCTTGCCCTTGGTGGCCCACTCGGTCAGGGTCCAGGCCAGAATAGCACCGGCAGTAGCGACCAGGGTGTTCAGGAATGCCAGCACGGCCGTACCGTTAGCCGACAATGCCGAACCGGCGTTAAAACCGTACCAGCCTACCCACAGCAGTGCTGCACCAATCATGGTCATCGGCAGGTTGTGCGGCTGCATGGCTTCTCGACCGTAACCCAGGCGCTTGCCGATGACATAGGCACCTACCAAGCCGGCGACACCCGCGTTGATGTGTACGACAGTACCACCCGCGAAATCGAGCGCACCGCGTGCGGCCAGCAGACCCGGATTGGTTTCCGACAAGAACCACACCATGTGAGCGATGGGTACGTAGGCGAAGGTCATCCAGATGGCCGTGAACACCAACACCGCTGAAAAGCGCGCACGCTCGGCGAATGCGCCGACAATCAGCGCGCAGGTGATGCCTGCGAACGTCGCCTGGAAGAAACCGAAGGCCATTTCAGGAATCGTGCCCGAAAGGACGTGCTCGCTTGTGGCCGAGTTCCACATGCCCGAGAAGAACAGCCGCGAAAATCCGCCGAAGAACGCGTTGCCCTCGGTGAATGCCAGCGAGTAGCCATAGATGAACCACAACGTCACGGCCAGGGCGAACGTGCCCGCAACCTGCATGAGGATCGACAGCACGTTCTTGCTGCGTACCAGGCCGCCGTAAAACAAGGCCAGACCGGGCAGCACCATCATCAAGACGAGGAGGGTGGAGACCATCACCCATGCGACATCTGCTTTATCCATTTTTGTACGCTCCGTTAAAACGCAGGCTTACAGCGCCGCTTCGCCGGCTTCGCCCGTGCGAATCCGGATTACTTGTTCCAGCGAGGCGACAAAAATCTTGCCGTCCCCGATCTTGCCCGTGCGGGCCGCTTGTTCGATCGTCTCGATGGCCTGGTCGACCAAGTGGTCGGGGATAGCCGCTTCGACGCGCAGCTTCGGTAGGAAATCCACTGCGTATTCCGCGCCGCGGTAAAGTTCCGTGTGTCCCTTTTGGCGGCCGAAACCCTTCACTTCGGTAACCGTCAGGCCCTGTACTCCTATCCCCGATAAAGCCACCCGCACCTCGTCCAATTTGAACGGCTTGATGATGGCGATGATGAGTTTCATGGCGTTTCCTCTCTTTGGTTGCACTCTGGCGTGGCAACATAAAGCAAAACGTGTGCCAACTTTTAATCTCGATGTTGCATAGGCTTACTGACTGGTGCGTCGCGTTTCTGCAGTGCTAAATGCATGATTGCAGTGCAATATTTGGCGCATTGGGCACCGTTGTTGTGCATGAGATCGCACGAAATCGGGAATTTCATGGCGTATCGATCAATTCGTTACTACTGGTCTCGTTTATGGGCGGCGGCTATCGCCTACACTCGCCTTGAGCCTGCGGGTCTTCTACACTGTCTTTTTATTTCACCGTCAATCGGAATTGTCATGAACCGCGTAACTTGGATGGAAGACTTTCAGAAGAATCTGTCGGATCTGATCGCAAAAAGTCCGGCCGCAGACGTCGAACGCAATGTGCGCGCCATGCTGACTCAAGGGTTCAGTAAACTCGATCTGGTTACTCGCGAAGAGTTCGATATTCAGGCCGATCTGTTGGCACGCACCCGTGCTCGCGTCGAACAGTTGGCCGCGCAAGTCGATGCCTTGCAGGCCGAACGTGCAGGGCAATCTGCTGCGACCACCGCGTCTGCGACGGCAACGCCAAGCGATGGCGCGCTTCGTCCGCCAGCGATCTGATCCGATGGGTGGTCGTTTTTACGCGTGCGGCGCCTCTGGCCTCTGAGGCGTTCGAATGTCCGCTGATCGCACGCCCATCGTTCCTGGTTTCCTGGCTGGCGGCAGCATCATGGCGAGCGAGATTCTCGCCCATGACTGGGCGACAGAAGCACCTGAGATGGGCGCCATAAGCACGTGGCCCTGCGACCTGAAAGCGACCCTGGCGCTGTTGCTGGACTCCCCTCAAGGCATGTTTATCGGGTGGGGCCCCGAGCTTCGTCTGTTTTATAACGATGCCTATCGTCCTTTGCTAGGAACGCGTGCCCGGCGGTCTTTGGGGTTGCCGTTCTCTCAGGTTTGGGAGCAAGAGTGGGAAGCATTGGGCGGAATGGTCCGTCGGTGCCTGGGTGGCCAAGCGGTCAACGCCGAAGATTTCCCTTTACCCACTACGCGCAACGGAGTGCGGGAAGTCGCGTACTTTTCGTTTGCAAGCAGCCCTTTGCGCGATGAACAGGGCGAAGTGTGCGGGCTTTTCTGCATTGTCAGAGAGACGACCGTGCAGTTGGCGGCCAAGCACGAATGGCAGGCGTCTTATCACGCCCTGCGCGACGAGGTGTCGGCGCGTAGGGCCGAACGTGACCGAAACTGGTCGCTCAGCACCGACTTGTTGGGTATTGGCCGTTTCGACGGCTACATGCGTGACGTCAATCCTGCCTGGGTGAAGGTGTTGGGCTACCGGCGCGATGCGATATTGAGCCAGCCGTTCGCGAGTGTCGTTCATCCCGACGATCTGGCTGCGATGGAAGCGGGCATCGAACGGATGAGGCAGGGTGAGAAGCTGCATCATCTGGAAATGCGGCTGTTGACTCAATCGAAGCGATACCGATGGATTGCGTGGACGGGTGTCCCGGCGGGCGATCTATTTTATGTGAATGGGCGCGACATCACCGATCAGAAAGCGGCAGTCGATGAACTGGCCGTGGCGCAGCAGGCGTTGCGCCAGTCGCACAAGATGGAGGCCGTTGGACAGCTGACTGGCGGCATCGCGCATGACTTCAATAATTTGCTTCAAGGCATCGTTGGCTCGCTGGATCTGATTCAGCGTCGGATGCAGCAGGGTCAGTACGACCAATTGCCCCGCTATGTCTCTGGTGCGATGGAGTCCGCCAATCGCGCCTCGGCGCTGACGCATCGGTTGCTCGCCTTCTCCAGGCGACAGCCTTTGGACCCTCGTCCTCTGGACGTCAATCGTCTGGTTCAGTCGATGGATGATTTATTGCGGCGGACCTTGACCGAGCGCTTTGACATCAGTTTGAGGCTCTGTCAGGGTTTATGGAGCGCCATGTGCGATGCCAATCAGCTCGAAAGCGCCATACTGAATCTGGTCATCAATGCGCGTGACGCCATGCCTCACGGTGGGCAGGTCGTCATCGAAACCGGTGTTTTGACCTGCCATTCGCCGATGCCCGAGGGCATGCACGACATTACCCCAGGCGATTACGTAACGGTCAGCGTGATCGATACGGGGATAGGCATGAGCGACGATGTGGCCGCCCGGGCCTTCGATCCCTTCTTTACGACCAAGCCGCTCGGGCAGGGCACCGGACTCGGATTGTCGATGATTTACGGGTTCGCTCGACAATCCGAAGGCTATGTCAAAATCCGCTCGCAATGCGGAGTGGGAACCGCAGTAACGCTTTATCTGCCGCGATGCGTGCATGACCAGCCGCCGGTAGAGCGGGTGCCGGAGTCGGTCGACGAATCGCACGCCGGAGATGGCGAGGTGGTCGTGGTCGTCGAGGACGAGACGGTGGTTCGGGCGTTGATTGTCGAAGTGTTGAGCGATCGGGGCTACCAGGTTCTGGAAGCCAAGGACGGCCTGTCCGGTCTGGCGCTGCTCGATCGGGTCGAGCGGGTCGATTTGTTGATCACCGACATCGGGTTACCCGGTTTGAACGGCCGGAAGATGGTGGAGGCCGCCCGAATGAAACGGCCCGCGCTCAAAGTATTGTTCATGACGGGCTACGCTGAAACTGCGGCTGCCGCGCAGGGTTTTCTGGATGCCGATATGCGCATGATGACCAAGCCGTTCTCGATTGACACATTGGGCCGGGCGCTGCGCGTCATGTTGCCGTCGGAGTAAATCGGGTCGTGGTCCGAGTACCGCCGTATATATTGCGGTCATATCGACCAGGCTCAGAAAAGAACGCCGTGGGAACCCCGGCCAAAATCAACCATGAGTCGAATGAAGGACGATGCACGCCAGATGTGCTGCTGTAAAATTACGATCGTGTTTTAAAGGAAATGTCGATGGGTAGGCCGTCTTCGATAGATCGCAATGCGGTCTTGAACGTAGTGGAGTCCCTGGTTCGAGAGCAGGGCACCGCTGGCGTAACGATAGGCGCGGTGGCTCGGGCTGCGGGCATCAGCAAGGGTGGCGTGCAATCGGCGTTCGGAACGAAAGAGCAATTGTTGCAGGCCGTATTCGATCGGTGGACTGCGGATTACGAGAAAGGTATTACCCAGATCGCGGGTCGTGCGCCCAGTGTGCGCGAAGCGTATGCTGCGCATGTCGAAATCACCCGCGCAACGGGTGGCGGTCATGTCGATCGAGCGGCCGGCATGATGGCCACTACGCTATCGTCACCGAAAATTCAGGCGCAGGTGGCCGACTGGTATATGGCTCGACTGGGGCTTGCCGATTTTTCCAGTGAGTCGGGGAGGCAGGCGCGCCTCGCCTTTATCGCGGCCGAAGGTGCCTATCTGTTGAGGGCGTTCGGTGTGCTGAATGTCAGCGACGGCGAGTGGGCGTTGTTGTTCGAAGACATCGAGAAGCTTCTGCCCGAGGTGGATCGGGGATAAGGATTCGGCGCACGCCTGCGGTCAACCGAAAGGGATCGTATCATCCCGGCTGCGCGCTCGCGAAGTATTCGCGTCGGCATACTGGCGGCCTCCGTTCAGCCGAGGTCGTGGTCATGTCTCTGTCCATTCTGTATAGCCGCGCCTTGCATGGCATGGGCGCGCCTCGCGTCACAGTCGAAACGTATGTGGCAGGGGCTTGCCCGCGTTTCATATCGTTGGGTTGGCCGACACCGAAGTGCGAGAGAGCCGCGAGCGTGTACGGGCCGCTATCCAATGCATAGGCATGAGCTTCCCGGCAGGGCGCATCGTGGTAAGTCTGTCGCCCGCCGATCTGCCGAAGAAATCCGGGCGCTTCGATCTGCCCATCGCATTGGGCGTGTTGTTGGCGTCCGGGCAGATCGACACTTCCCATTTAGGCTCCATGGGGCTGGGCAATATGGTTTTCGCGGGCGAGCTGTCGCTGTCGGGGGTGCTGATGGACGTCGCTGCGCCTTTGATGCTGGCGCTCGAGGTGAGGCGCGATCAACCGGACGCACTGCTGATTTTGCCCGCCGGCAATGCGACGCAAGCGGCGCGAGTGCCCGGGCTGCACGTGCTGGCGGCTAGCACCCTGGATGCCGTGGTGGCCCATCTGGGCGGGCAGGCGAGACTTCCCGTGCCAGGCATTGCGTCCGAGCCATCGACGGAAGACGTGCCCTGTCTATCGGCGATTAGGGGGCAGCCGCAAGGCAGGTTGGCGCTGGAAGTGGTGGCATCTGGCGGGCACAGCATGTTGATGCGAGGATGGCCGGGCGTGGGCAAAAGTATGCTGGCGCAACGGCTGCACGGCATATTGCCACCCATGACACCGATTGCTGCGCTGGAAGTGGCGGCCCGATTCGAGCGCTATGGCTTGGTCCACGCAGGCGGTCGCACACCGCCTTATCGTGCGCCGCATCATCATGCCACTGTCGCTGCGCTGTTGGGCGATGCCCGGGGCAGTGCGGGCGAATTGGCTCTGGCCGATGGCGGGGTATTGTTTCTGGACGAGTTGCCCGAGTTCGGTCGGCTGGCGCTTGAGGCATTGCGCGAGCCGTTGGAAAGCGGCTGGGTGTCGTTCTCGCGGGCCAGCCGCAAGCTGCGTTATCGCGCGCGGTGTCAACTGATTGCCGCCATGAATCCCTGCCCCTGTGGGTGGGACGGGCACCCGCGGCGCAAATGCGTATGCGGGTCGGGTGAGGTGGCGCGCTATCGCGCTCGCCTGTCGGGGCCGCTGTTGGATCGGATCGACGTGCATATGGCGCTGGGTGGATTGGAGGCCGAGTGGATGGACGGGCCGCCCGGCGAGGCGTCGGGTATCGTGCGGGAGCGAGTGGTTGTCGCACAAGCCCGGCAAATCGCTCGGCAAGGGTGTCTGAATGCGAGTTTGGCGGGTGAGGCGTTGGCGCGTCATGCCCGGCCGACCGACGCCGCCTGGCGCATGTTGACCCAGGCGGCGACGCGGCAAGACTGGTCGGCTCGAGCAATGCAGCGTGCCCTGCGGGTCGCGCGCACGCTGGCCGATGTCGCCGATAGCGCGTCTATCAGCCCGTCGCATGTGGCTCAGGCGATACAATTCAGGGCGCTGGATCGGGGCTGAGCGGTCGGATAGAGCCCCTACTAGACAGGTCTATGAATTGCATCGTACAATCCTTGGCTTTGCTGCGTATTCATTATCAGCAGAAGAGGAAGGCTGTACGGCAAAACTTAGTGCAGCAAAAAACGTAGTGCAATCCAAAAGTGTAGTGCAATCCAAAAGTGAATTGTGGGTCCGGAAAGTCTCTGAAGTCTGGGGCACCTGCATTCATCATCAACAACATTCTATGGACTCATCATGCCTAAGATGAAAACCAAGAAAAGCGCATCCAAGCGCTTTATCGTTCGCGGAAGCGGCTCGATCAAGCGGGGACAGGCATTCAAACGCCACATCCTCACCAAGAAATCGACCAAGACCAAGCGCCAACTGCGCGGCTCCACTGCTGTCCATGAGGCAGATGTGAAGTCGGTCAAGGCCATGATGCCTTTTGCTTGATAGGAGAATCTAAATGCCTCGCGTCAAACGTGGTGTAACAGCCCGCGCTCGTCACAAAAAAGTTATCAACGCCGCCAAGGGCTATCGTGGCCGCCGCGGTAATGTATTCCGTATTGCCAAGCAGGCGGTCATGCGCGCTGGGCAATATGCCTATCGCGATCGTCGCAACAAGAAGCGCACGTTCCGCGCACTGTGGATCACGCGTATCAACGCTGCGGTGCGTGAGCACAACCTGACCTACAGCGTGTTCATCGCCGGTCTGAAGAAGGCTTCGATCGAACTCGATCGTAAGGTGTTGGCCGATCTGGCCGTGCGCGACAAGGCCGGCTTTGCCGCCATCGTGCAACAAGCCAGGGCCGCGTTGGGCGCCTGAAGCGTCCACGCACTGTGCGTGTCTTAGCAAACGGGGCTGTCATGGCCCCGTTTGCCTTTTCGAGGCTGTATTCATGACTTTGCCGGTCGACGACCTGGTCGCACAAGCCCAGGAAAAATTCGCCGCCGCCACCGACGCGGCCGCGCTTGAGAACGCCAAGGCGCGCTTCCTCGGTAAGGAGGGGGCTCTGACGGTGTTGCTGAAAGGTTTGGGCAAGCTCGATCCCGAGCAGAAGCGCGAGATGGGTGGCCGCATCAATCAGGCCAAGCAGCAGGTCGAGGCTTTGCTGGCTGCGCGTCGTGCCGAGCTCGCGCAGGCCGAGCTGGATGCCCGACTGGCATCTGAGACCATCGACGTGACGCTCCCCGGTCGAGGCCGTGCGCCCGGCGGTATTCATCCCGTGATGCGTACTTGGGAGCGGGTCGAGCAGATTTTCCGATCGATTGGTTTCGATGTGGCCGATGGTCCCGAAATCGAAACCGATTGGACCAATTTCACGGCATTGAACAATCCCGAGAACCATCCCGCGCGCTCGATGCAGGATACGTTCTATGTCGATATGCAGGATACGCAAGGCTTGCCGTTGTTGCTGCGCACGCACACCAGCCCCATGCAGGTGCGTTACGCCCGCATGAACAAACCGCCGATCAAAGTAATCGCGCCGGGCCGAACGTATCGCGTCGATAGCGATGCGACACATTCGCCCATGTTCCATCAAGTCGAGGGCTTGTGGATCGCCGAGGACATCTCGTTCGCCGATCTGAAAGGCGTCTACACCGACTTCTTGCGCTGCTTCTTTGAAACGGACGATCTGGTGCTGCGTTTCCGCCCGTCGTTCTTCCCGTTTACCGAACCATCGGCCGAGATCGACATGATGTTCACCTCCGGTCCGAATCGTGGCCGGTGGTTGGAAATATCGGGCTCGGGGCAAGTGCATCCGGACGTGGTGCGTAATTTCGGACTGGATCCCGAACGCTACATCGGTTTTGCGTTCGGCTCCGGCCTCGAACGCCTCACTATGTTGCGTTATGGCGTAAACGATCTTCGCCAGTTCTACGAAGGCGACTTGCGTTTCTTGCGACAGTTCAACGAATAACAGATGGCTTGACGATCATGCAATTTCCCGAATCCTGGCTGCGTCAGTGGGTCAATCCCTCAATCGATACCGACGCCTTGGCCCATCTTTTGACCATGGCGGGTCTGGAAGTCGAAGAGACGGTCCCCGCGGCCCCCGCATTCAGCGGTGTCGTCGTGGCTCGCATCGTCGAGATCGCGTCGCATCCGGACGCTGACAAACTTCGAGTCTGCCAGGTGGACGATGGCACCGGTGCGTTGGTGCAAATCGTGTGCGGCGCGCCTAATGCTGCCGCGGGTCTGACCGTTCCGCTGGCGCGCGTGGGCGCCGAGCTGCCCGGTGGCATGAAGATCGGCGTGGCCAAAATGCGCGGCGTCCAGTCTTCCGGCATGCTGTGCTCGGCTCGAGAGCTGGGTTTGTCGCAGGCCCATGACGGGCTGATGGTGCTGCCCGGCGATTCGGTACCGGGAACGAGCATTCGAGAGTTGCTGGATCTGGACGACACGGTGTTCACGGTCAAGCTCACGCCTAACCGTGCCGATTGCCTGTCGGTCTTGGGCATGGCCCGTGAGGTGGCGGCCTTGACGGGCGCACCCCTGGCCACCGTTGACACGTCGGCCGTGCCGGTGTCGATCGACGACCGGGTGAAAGTGTCGATCGAAGCCCCCGATCTGTGTGGTCGGTTTGCCGGCCGTGTCATCAAGGGTGTGAACGCGCGGGCAGAAACGCCCGAATGGATGAAAACCCGTTTGGAACGGGCCGGCCAGCGTAGCGTTTCGGCGCTGGTGGATATTTCGAACTACGTGATGCTGGCCCTGGGTCGTCCCTCGCATGTGTTCGACTTGGATCGTGTGCACGGCGACTTGACAGTGCGCTGGGCGCGTTCGGGCGAACAACTGCGCTTGCTGAACGAACAAACGGTGGCGTTGACCCCGGACGTGGGTGTGGTCGTGGCCGGCGCGCAAGTCGAAAGCCTGGCGGGCATCATGGGCGGCGACGCGACGGCCGTCAGCCTGGACACCTCCAATATCTATATCGAAGCGGCCTTCTGGTGGCCTGAGGCGATCGCCGGTCGTGCGCGTCGCTACAAGTTCAGTTCGGAAGCCAGCCATCGCTTTGAACGTGGTGTCGATTTTTCCGACGTGACCGATCACCTGGAATACATCTCGCGCCTCGTTCTGGAAGTTTGCGGCGGTCAGGCAGGACCGGTCGACGATCAGACGGTGGCGGTGCCGGAGCGTCATCCCGTCACCATGCGTGCCGCACGCTGCCGCAAGGTGTTGGGTGTGGACGTATCCGATGAAGAAATTGCGCAAACCTTCACTCGTCTGGGCTTTGTCTTCAAGCACGAAGGCGACGCGTATGTCGTGCAGCCTCCGTCGTTCCGTTTCGATCTGCAAATCGAAGAGGATTTGATCGAAGAGATCGCACGGGTCTATGGCTTCGAGCGAATTCCCGATGTTCCACCCGTGGCACGTGCCAAGATGTTGGCGCAACCTGAAGCTCAGCGTGGATCGCACGCGGTACGCCGTTTGGTGGCCACGCAGGATTACCAGGAAGTCGTCAACTTCAGTTTTGTCGAATCGGATTGGGAGCGCGATCTGGCGGGCAACGCTGAACCTATCGCGTTGCAGAACCCCATCGCCAGCCATTTGGCCGTGATGCGATCCAGTTTGATTGGCGGCTTGTTGGCCAATATTCGTTTTAATGCCAATCGTAAGCAGTCGCGTGTGCGCGTGTTCGAATTGGGCCGCGTATTCAAGCGTGACGCCTCGGTGGAGGAAGGCGACTTGACCGTTCGGGGTATTGCCCAGCCGATGATGTTGGCGGGCGCCGCCTGGGGGGCCGCGACCGAAGAGCAGTGGGGCCAGCCGACTTGCTCCGTCGATTTCTACGACGTGAAGGCCGATGTTCAAGCGCTGTTCGGCGCACGTGCCGAGAGTCTGCGGTTTGCCGCGGGCCTGCATCCCGCCTTGCATCCTGGTCGCAGCGCTCAGGTGTTTTTCGGTGAGCAGGCCATCGGTTGGTTGGGTGAGTTGCACCCGCGCTGGGTTCAGCAGGCAGAGATCGGATCGGCACCGGTGGTGTTCGAGCTGGACGCCGACACCGTAGCCCAGGCGCGTTTGCCGCAAGTGGCCGAAATTTCGCGCCAACCGGTGGTGCAGCGCGATCTGGCCTTGTG
>Ga0228623_1000270_pt1 | contig 25676 bp, 34 predicted proteins | sample 28DmetaG_FD_182856 | JGI IMG/M metagenome (GOLD analysis project Ga0228623, IMG submission 182856) | Seawater microbial communities from Monterey Bay, California, United States - 28D | ecosystem: Environmental > Aquatic > Marine > Coastal | place: USA: California | collected 2016-10-04 | reverse complement strand
CTGGAGCGGTTGATGGAGGTCTACAAGGGCCAAGCCGAAGACATGGCGCAGGCCATCAGCTCTGAGATGGGTGCACCTATCGCATTGGCAAAGACGGCGCAGGTCGGTGCCGGGGCGGGGCATCTCAAGAACACCATTCGGGCGGCCAAGGATTTTGCTTTTGAACGTCCCTTGGGGGATCACGCGCCCGGCGACATGATCCTATACGAACCGGTTGGTGTCTGCGCGTTGATCACCCCATGGAACTGGCCGATGAACCAGGTGATGCTGAAGGTCGCCCCGGCGCTGGCCGCGGGGTGCACGGTGGTGCTGAAACCCTCGGAACTGTCCCCGCTCAGCGCCATTCTGCTGGCCGAGATGGTCGATGCGGCGGGCTTCCCGCCCGGTGTTTTCAACCTTGTGAACGGCGATGGGGCTGGTGTTGGCGCACATCTGACCGCGCACCTGGATGTGGATATGGTCAGCTTTACCGGCTCGACGCGCGCAGGCGTGGCAATCAGCAAGGCCGCTTCAGACATCGTGAAACGCGTCAGCCTCGAACTGGGGGGCAAGGGGGCCAACATCATCTTCGCCGATGCGGATGAAAAGGCCGTCACACGCGGTGTGCGGCACTGCTTCAACAATTCGGGCCAGTCCTGCAACGCGCCGACCCGGATGCTCGTGGAGCGCGCGATCTACGACCAGGCCGTTGAAACCGCCCGAGCCGTAGCAGAGAAAACGGAGGTCGGACCAGCGGACATCGAAGGCCGCCAGATCGGCCCGGTCGTCTCAGAGGTGCAGTTCAACAAGATCCAGTATTTGATCAAGCGCGGCATAGAGGAACACGCCACACTGATCGCGGGTGGACTTGGCCGCCCCGACGGGCTGAACCGGGGTCACTTCGTGCGCCCTACGATCTTTGTTGATGTCACGCCGGAAATGACGATCTGGAAGGAAGAAATCTTTGGACCGGTGCTGTGTATCACGCCCTTCGATTCTGAACAGGAAGCGATCGCATTGGCCAACGATACGCCCTTTGGCCTCACGAATTATATCCAGACCCCTGACAAGTCCCGCGCCCGCCGAGTGGCGCGTCAGCTGCGGTCTGGTATGGTCGAGATGAACGGCAAATTCGGCGGTGCGGGCTCGCCTTTCGGCGGCATGAAGCAGTCGGGCAATGGCCGAGAAGGCGGTGTCTGGGGTCTTGAGGAGTTTCTGGAGGTCAAGGCCGTCAGCGATTGGGGGTAGGTATGGTAAAGGTTCTGTACGAGAAAGATGGTCGGATCGGGCGGATCACCCTGAACCGGCCCGAGGTGATGAATGCCATCGACGATGATCTGCCGCGCGAACTGGCGGCGGCGGTGGCAGAGGCCGACCACGACCGAGACATACATGTGATGGTTCTGTCCGGCGCCGGAAAGGCCTTTTGCGCAGGCTACGACCTGGCCCACTACGCCGAGGGCAATGGTCCCAACAAGGTGGTGCAGGACATGCCCTGGGACCCGATGCAGGATTTCCAGTTCATGTGGGCCAATACGCAGGCCTTCATGTCGCTCTTCCGGGCGATGAAGCCGGTGATCTGCAAGGTGCACGGCTTTGCCGTCGCGGGCGGTTCGGACATCGCGCTGTGTGCCGATCTCACAATCATGGGGGACACAGCGCAGATCGGGTACATGCCCACCCGCGTCTGGGGCTGCCCGACCACGGCGATGTGGGTACACAGGTTGGGGCCGGAAAAGGCCAAGCGGATGATGTTTACGGGTGACAAGATCAGCGGGGTTGAGGCCGATCAGATGGGGTTGGTGCTGAAATCCGTGCCCGACGGCCAACTGGATGATGAGGTCGAGGCTCTGGCAACGCGCATGGCGACCGTTCCCATCAACCAACTGGCCATGCAAAAGATGGTGATCAATTCCGCTATCGAGGAAAAGATCAACCAGACCCAACGCCTGGCCACCGTGTTCGACGGTATAAGCCGTCACTCGCCAGAAGGCATGAACTTCAAAGCCCGCGTGGAGCAAGTCGGCTGGAAACAGGCAGTGCAGGAACGCGATACCGGGACTTTCGACTGGACTCGCAAGACACCCATTTAATGAAAACAACGGCTTAAGGGGTAGAGAAGGTTGGATCCCGGTCCCGTCCCCTCCGCCATAAACCATTCGCGAACCCAAGATGAGGCCCCATTGCGGGCCTTTTTTCTTTTTAGTTCAAAGGGGTTTAACGAGGTCATCCGACTTTCGGAGACTGGTCGTTTGGCCGAAATCGGTCTCCAAACGCCCCGCGTCTCTTTCCACCCGCCCTTCACCCAAATCGAGACGCATTCAAAATATGTCGTATTTTCAGATGTTTGCCGAAAATGGATTGCGCCGCAGTTGAAGCACGTTCGACCGCTACCAAAGCGGACAGAGACACCCGAAGGCGGCGTTCTGTTGCGCATTAATTAGTAGGGTTGCGCGAAGCCTTTGGTGACAAACGCAGTTTTCGCCCCTAGCCTGGCGCAATGTCAAACGGGGCTTGGTCAGATCAAGAGAACGACCTGATCGTCGCGGATTACTTCGCGATGCTCGCCGATGACGTCTCTGGTCGCTCGTACAACAAGGCCGAGCACCGGCGCGGGCTTCTGCCATTGTTGAACGATCGCTCCGAAGGATCAGTAGAGTTCAAACACCAGAACATCAGCGCCGTGCTGAAGGGGCTGGGTGAAGACTGGATCCCGGGCTACAAGCCTGCCTTCAATTTCCAGATGACGTTGGTGGATGCCGTGGCGCGCTGGCTGGCGCTGAACCCGACCTGGCTCGGTCGCCATTCGGGTATACGAGCGCCTACTAGCCTTTCGGAGGCGCGGCCGATCTGGATCGGGCCGCCGCCCACGCTGTCGAACCAGCCGCCGCCGCAGGAGTTGGAGCAGATGCTGCACATCGCCCGCAAATTCGATGTCGCGGCGCGAGACGAGCGAAACCGCGCCCTCGGCCGCGCCGGTGAGGAGCGCGTGCTGGCGCATGAACGTGCAGCCCTCAAATCAGCGGGCCGCGACGACCTTGCGCGCAAGGTCCGGTGGGTGTCGGAGGAGGATGGCGATGGTGCCGGCTACGATATCGCCAGCTTCGCACTGGACGGCAGTTCGCGCCTGATCGAGGTGAAAACGACGAATGGCTGGGAACGCACACCCTTCCACATCAGCCGCAACGAACTGGCCGTGGCCGAGGAGAGGAGTTCGGAATGGTCCCTGTTCCGGCTCTGGAATTTTGCGCGCGAACCGAAGGCATTCGAGTTGCACCCGCCGCTGAATGCGCATGTCTCGCTGACCGCGACGTCATTTCAGGCAAGTTTTCATTAAGATCGGGGAAGAGAGGCCGGCGCATTTTTCCACATGCAGCGTTTCCATTCCTGATCCATTTCAATATATTGCGCCGATATGCAGTGGCTCCCGAGGATGGTTTGAAGAGCAAGTACGTTTTTTACATGGACGACTTTGGGACGCGAACCACGTGCGGCGGCGGGACCAACGCCTCGTCACCGGCTCATGAACTGAGCTTTGCACTTGGAGGAGTCATTGTTGCTTCCGAGGACGTTGATGCTCTGTCCAAAAAAGTGAGGGCATTTTGCGAAAAGTGGGAAGTCCCTGCACTCCATGGAAATAAGATCCGATCTGGAAAAGGGAAATTTGGTTTCCTGAAAAAGGATGTGGACAGGAAAGAAGCATTTCTTTCAGAGCTGGAACAGCTCGTCCTGGACGATCGACTCATCGCACACGCGTGCGTGATCTGTCGCCCAGGTTATCGGGATCGATACCTTGAGAAGTACCCTGTGGGCATCCGTTGGGCCATGAGCAAGACCGCTTTCGATATTTCTGTTGAGCGCGCTGCGAAGTTTGCGATGCAGAATGGGCGGAAGCTGGATGTAGTCTATGAGCGCACCGGGGAAAAAGAGGATAGGTTGCTGGAAGGTTACTTCGCGGACCTCAAGGCCGTAGGTTTGGGGTTTTGTGCCGAAAACTCAAAACAATACGGACCTTTGACAGGAGAACAGTTTACGGACCATCTCAACGTCATCTGGCCCGACGGAAAGGGAAACCCCTTGCTCCAGCTAGCCGACCTTGTCGTTCATCCGATCAGCCACATCACTTGTGGCAAGCAAAACCGCGCATACAATCAACTGGTTGGTCGAAAAATGCTATTGGATTTCAAGCATGAAGAACATGCCGTTGGGGTAAAGTATTCCTGCTACGATGGGGAATATGGCGTGTGGAAAGAGCCTCAGAAACACACAAGGGATCCCGAAGGATCCCCTGAGGCGGTCGGCGTATAGCCTGACCCCGTGGCAGTGCCATGAGGCAGAACATACATGGATCCGGCGTAAAGGCAAGAAATTTCTTATCGGAGACCAACAAGCCATAGCGCTTTATGGTCATTTTTAGTTAATAATTTCTGATGCTTGGCGGCGGCGACGCGGCGATTCTTCTCAGCTTCGGTCTCACGCAGCACGTGCATTGGCGTGCTGTCGAGCGAGGCACGTCGAATATGAGTTAGCAATCGCTGCAGAACGCACCAGCATGCGTCTGCGGCTGGTCTGTCTATGGTCTCTGACTGCGATGGGGTCGTGCCACAGCTCCTGAGGATGCAGCGTTGCGATCTGAACAAGGCGAAGTACCCTTCAGGTCTGTCTTGGTTTTTGCTGATCGACTGCGTGCTCTGCCTGCTCCTGCCACGTATTCCCCGCCAGAAAGCACAGATCATACAGGCTGACCGATGAAGCCTCGCGCCCACAGGTCAGCCGCTTCAGCACCTCGGGGGCCAGATAGGCCAGCCGTAGTTGGCGGCTGACATGGCGCTCGGCCAGCCCGACTGCCTCGGCCAGTTCCTGAATCGTGGTGAACTCACCGGCCTCCATGCGCCGCCGCCATCCCCATGCGCGACCGATGGCGCGCAGTATATGAGGGTCTTGGGTCTGGTCCTCGCTGGGGAGGTAGTCAGCGGGCGGCAGAATCTTCGGGCGCCCATTCTTCCTGCGAACTGTCAGGGGAATGAGAACGCGGATCGTGTTGACTGGCCTCGTCATTCTGCGGCCTCCATCTGACGTGGCGCGACCATCTCGCGGATAACACCCGCAATGCCTTCGCGGCGAATGTCGACCTCGAGCCCGGCGGCGGTGACCGTGACCCGCCGTACAAGAAGCTGGATGATGCGGGCCTGTTCAGCAGGGAAGAGTTGCGACCAGAGGGCCTTGAACTTGTGAAGGGCCGCGATGGCATCAGCTTCCGAAGCCCGACCGTCGTCTTGCTTCAGGTTCCCGAGCACCTGCGATACCACCTCCGGCGTCTGCAGAATGCGCCGAACCTCGGTCACGACCGCATCCTCGACCATTCCTGCCGCCAGCCGCATTGGGGCGGTTTCTTCACCGGTCTCGCGGTTCCGGATCACGTCCATCGAAACATAGTATCGGTAAAGCTTCGCGCCTTTTTTCGTGCTGGTAGGCGTCATGGCCGCGCCGGTGTCGCTGAAGATCAACCCTTTCAGGAGTGCGGGTGTCCGCGACCGGCTGTTGTTGGCACGTTTGCGAGGGCTTTCCTTGAGGATTGCGTGGACTTGATCCCAGAGTGCCTCGTCGATGATGGCGTCATGCTCGCCGGGGTAGGCCTTGCCCTTGTGGACGGCCTCACCGCGATAAACACGGTTGTTCAGGAGCCGGTAGAGGTAGCCCTTGTCGATCAGCGTTCCCTGCTTGCTGCGGAAGCCGTCGCGGCGAAGTTCGCGGGCCAAAACCGTGGCGGAGCCAAGTTCGACAAACCGCTCGAAGATGCGTCGGACCGATGCGGCCTCGGCGTCGTTCACCAGCAGCTTGCGATCCTGCACATCATAGCCGAGGGGCACGTAGCCTCCCATCCAGATCCCGCGCTTGCGCGATGCTGCCACCTTGTCGCGGATGCGCTCACCAATGACCTCACGTTCAAACTGGGCGAAACTGAGCAGGATGTTCAGCGTCAGCCGCCCCATTGAGGTTGTGGTGTTGAACGACTGCGTGACAGACACAAAGGTGACGCCGTTGCGGTCGAAGACCTCGACCAATTTGGAAAAGTCCATCAGTGAGCGCGACAGTCGGTCGATCTTGTAGACCACGACCACGTCGATCAGCCCATCGTCGATGTCTGTCAGCAACTGCTTCAAGCCGGGGCGCTCCAGATTGCCGCCAGAAAATCCACCATCGTCATAGCGGTCGCGGGTGGCCACCCATCCCTCGGACTTCTGACTGGCGATATAGGCCTCACAGGCCTCTCGCTGCGCGTCGAGGGTGTTGAACTCCATGTCGAGCCCTTCTTCGGTCGACTTACGCGTGTAGATGGCGCAGCGCAGACGACGGTTGGGGCGGGTGTTAATGTCCATCATGCTTCCTCCTGCTTGCGTTCACGCAGACCGAAAAAGCGATACCCATTCCAGCGCGTTCCGGTGATGGCGCGGGCAACGGCCGAGAGTGATTTGTATTTGCGGCCCTGCCAGTCAAAGCAGTCCTTAAGGACGGTCACCGTATGCTCGACGCCATCCCATTCGCGCAGGAGTTTCGTTCCGACCACAGGATTGCGGGGATCGGCGATCTGATGTTTGCGGCGGGCGTGGCCTTCGACCTCGTCGGCCAGAAGATCCAGCATGCGGCGGGTCTCTCGATCTGGGCCGCCGTATGTCAGCTCCTGGATCCGATAGGCGAGGCGAAGCTCAAGAAATGCCCGGCTGTTGTTCGGCGCCGAAGTGCCAATCAGCTTCTCCCATTCGGCTTTAAGTTCCTTGACCGACATGGCTTTCAAAGCGGCCAGGCGAGACAATGCCGTCTGATCCAAACTAGGATTTTGTCCCGGCAGTGTTGGGGTTATCTTATTGTGGTGCTTCATCAATTCCTCCGATGCGGATACGTTTTGCACGACGACCACCGCTCTTTCGGGGCGAGAAGTCCACGAAACTGTCTCCGTTCTCAGAAGATAAATCGCTGGACTGTTCGACGTTCAGGCGAACCACAGCTGCAGCGAGGATGCGGCCAATTTCTTCGAGGCGCGCGTCTGCTGACATGCGCTCAGGGCATAGGGGATTGGGACCCGAAATCGGGCCTGATGTGTTTTTGGGCATGGCGACTTTTCGCGATTGAGATGATGGCCAAAAGGTATCTCAAAATACAGAAAAGACAAGTAAATCAATGCTTTGAGGACAGATGCGACTTGCGCGTAAAGCCGCGTATCTCTGCGTAATGAATATACGAGTACGCGGAGTGCCGATCGTTGCCGCTGAGCCGAATCAGCCTGTCCGTCCATCCATGAAATTGTCGAACGTATCGACGGTCTGCTCTTCTTCCAGCTCGGCCATCTCCCATCGGGATGGTGCGCGGTCAGGATAAAGCAGCAGCGAGATCGTCATTTGGTCGTTGCTGGGCGAGAACACTGTCATTTCATGGACGGGCTCAGACCCCAACCAGACACCTGCGGGGTGGAGGTGACCATGGCGACCAGTATCCCAGTCCACGTCCTGCGCGGCCAAGGAGGCGGCTGGCAGTTCCGTTACTGTTTGGCGTGCGCGATAGAAGACGCCGGATTTCAACAACGGATCGCTGGACCATGCCCAGTCGATGAAGCCTTCCTTGCCAACCACGATCATCGCCCGCTTGTCTGTTATGGTCATCCATTTCAGGATCGCTGCCGTCAGTGACACGGCGTAGCGGTCGGCCAAATCAGTCATCAGATCGATATCGATGACCCGGCCTTTGATCTGCTCACGAAAATCATCCAGCGGCATCAAAAGGTAGGAGGCGAAGGTGTTTGCTTCCCCTTCGATTTTATTCCGCCCCTCATCCCAGTCAGCCATGTTGCGATTGGTGCATTCGAGGCCGTTGGGATTGGTCTGCCGGTGCAGCAGGTAATGACCCAGTTCATGGGCCAACGTGAAGTTCCGCCGTCCCGACGAACGGATCGTGTCGTTGTAGATTATGCCCCACTCTCCGGAACCGTCAGGGTTCGGCATCAACATGCCCTCGACGCCTGTAGACAGGTCAAGGCCGCCGACCATAGTTATCGGTGCATCTGGAAATACCTGACGCGAAAAATCCTGCGCTAGTGAGGCCACATCGATTGGAAACCGTGGTAGCCCATGCGCTGCCTGATGCAGCGACAGGATTTGGGTTAGGCGGATTGCCCAACCCTGTGGCGTCGTGGGCAGACTCAATCCTTCTTTCCCCACGCATCAATCATCTGATTGATTTTCGCTTGGTCATCCGGGTCAAGCTTGCTGAATTTGCGGAAGAAGGCCTCCTTCAGGACTGCGTCTCCGGGTTCTGCGCTTTCGTCGAGGAGGTAATCAGTGGTGACCTCTAGGGCCTGTGCGATGCGGGTCAGCTTTTCGCCGGAAGGCTTGCGTGCGTCGCGGTTTTCCAACTCCCAAATGTAGCTCTTGCTCGATTCGGTCAATTCCGCGAGCTTGTCGAGGGAGTATCCCTTTTCCTGGCGGTGGCGCTTCATCTTGGCGCCGAGGGACGTGGTCATAGTATCATCCTTGTTTTCCTTGGTTGTAGGAAGCTTGTTCGGTATGCCGAACAAAAACGTGCCGCGCAAGTAGACTTGGCGGTTTGTTCGGTGTATATCGAACATTACCGTATCGCTTTGCGCTGATTCCCTCATACTCCTCGCCAGAAAGGGCTCCTATGACTGCTATCGCCTCCTTCCTTCGCAAGACCCCCGTCACACGGTTGCATGACTATTTTACCGGCTCCGGGTTCACATCCCTTCCACCGGTCGATTGGACCAAGCCCGAGGCGGAGCTCGTCGAGCCGCTGATCAAAGCTGTCGACGACATGGACGACCGTGAAAAACAACGCGTTGTCATGAATGCCAGTCAGGTCGCTGCTCTCGCGGACGAACCGGGCCAGAATGCGCTGCAGAATGTCGTCATCAACCGGCAGGTGTTCGACACGCTGGAGGGGGCTAATAATCGTTCGCTGTGGGTGTTTCTGAATGAACCAGACCAGTTTCGTAAGGCTGAAGAGGTCCGCTACAATGATGAACGGCGCCGTGGACGGTCATGGAGCGGCTTTGAAGTGGAAAAGGACCGCGTGGTCCGCCGGGATGCTGCATCGGTAGCTGACTTCACCAAGGCAATCCGCGAGCGTTTCGACACGCCGCATGTTCATGTCGATGTTTTCGACCGGCACCGCGTCATCCTCGATGATCAAGAATGCGATCTCGTTCAGGTCGCTATCTATCGCGAAGGGCGGCCGGAGGACATGCTGGGCTTCGACGCGAACAGCACATTGTCCCGCCGCATCGTGAAGCCGGTTTTTGAGGCTGCGCTGACTTACGAAGCGGATACCGGCGTCATAGAGGTGGTGGCCAATACAGTTGCAGACCGGAGGGATCTCACTGCCTACATGGCGCGGGACCTGCTTGGGATCGACTTCGAAGAAAAGCATATACCGCTGCGGGAATATGATCTTCGGATGCTTTTGAAGCCCTTTGACTTCCCGACTGACGTTGATGACGGCATCGCGGACGTCACCGTGAAAGAATTGCGTCTTATGGAGGTTGGCCAGCCTAACGAACGGATCATCCTCGAATCCATGTCGGGTGCCGACCGCACGGTGTGGGAAATGGCAGAAGAGAGGATTGGGCTCGACATTGGCGGTTCTGAGTATTTCCTGTCCGTTGCATCTGAAGCGCCTGAATGGATCGTCACGCGCGCGCGGTTCACAATCAAGTTTCAGCCCGGCCCGAGCGGCGGGCGGGGCAAATCGTTAACGCTGACGGTGACCATGCCACATGGCTGCAACTTGAAGGACATGACCCCGCATGAGCGCCTGATCGGCGACAAGTATCTGCGCCGTTGGGGCATTCTGACCGACAGCTCCGACATCGGTGACCTCATTGACTAAGCGGGCGGTCGATATGCTGCTGCAGGTCGTTGAAACCCGCACCGCCAAGGTGCAGGCATCGGTCCTGCGGCAAGTTTCACCTCGGGCAACGGATCAGTTGCTCGAGGCCAAGTTGATGGTCGCGTCCGGACATATCCCGGTCGTCACCGCTATGGATGACTACGAAGACGAGCCCATCCCTGCAGAGTGGTGCGCCGAGCGCAGGCAGTATGGATACAACAACTGCATCGGTCGGTCGGTTGCGGTCGATGCCAAGGAGATCGCAGCTCTTGCAGTTGATTACCCGCTGCTCTTCGCGAAGATGCTGGTAGATTTCGAGCGCGCTGCCCCGGCGCGCCCGATCTCGTTGATCGATAGTGTCGCCTGGGACATTGGCACCATCCAGCTCAAGGGGGCGAAATCCCCCGTGCCGGTCTGGTTCGCACGTCGGCTTTCAGATCCTGCGGTGTGGAAAAAGGTTGGTGCTCTCCTCGAACGCAGGCCGCCTGACGAGGTCCGTGTCATCCTGACGTCCACACCAGGCGATCGCCTCCCTGTTGCTGCGGGTAAGAAGGACATCGTCATCAGCCTGACCGATGTGGCCAAAGCGGCTGGGAAGCTGGCCATCTCACCTCAGGCCGTCGGCGCTAGGGTCTTCCCGGGCGAGGCGCAGCATCGTTTCCCGATTGATCATTCGGATGATTGCGGGATCGTCTGGTATCGGGGTGAAACTCTCACGTTCCGCGGGGACAAACAGCGTCGGTTCTTGGAAATTCTGTTTGCGGCCTATTGGTCAAAGTCACAAGTCCTGCGTCTTGCCATTGTTCTGGAAGAGGCTGGCTATGGTGGTCAAGTGAACACACTGAAAAAGGCTTTTGGCCGCGACATCGACAAATGGCGTTTCGTCAAGGTCGAGAACGGAAACTGCTGGATCGATCCCTGATCCTGCCCAACGTTTTTCTATGAAAAGGCCGCCCTTTGGGGCGGCTTTTTTCATTTTCAGGCATCTAACTTCGCTGCGTCCCAGTTTGCCTCCCGGTTGCCTCCACGGTGCCTCCCAGCCCCTCGGCCATGGTGATCCCGCAAGTGTTCGCAAAAACCACAAGGAGGTTCACATGGCGCTAAGACACCTTTCCCAGATCGAGCTGGCGGCTCGCTGGAACATTTCACATCGCACGCTGGAGCGTTGGCGGTGGACGGGCGAAGGCCCAAAATTCATCAAACTCGGTGGCCGGGTCATTTACCGGCTCGAAGACGTCGAGGCTTTCGAGGTCGAGCAAATCCGCGGCTCGGACCACGAGCCCCACCGCCCAATGTCGGCATAAGGGAGACGAATATGACAATTTCTAACCACATCACACTGGCCGATATCCACCACATGCCGGTTGGCCAAATCGCGGCACTGCCCGCTGATCAGCTGGCAATGCTGAAGGAGGCGGCTGATCAGCAGCTCACCCAGGCCAAAACAGTCTTGGATTGGCTCGATGGTGCAATCGCCCTGAAATACGCCGAGCGTGCTGCCGAATGCCGCTCTAAGGCAGGCAAGGACACCGGCACGATCCGCTTCGAAGATGGCGACGTCACAGTGATTTCGGACCTGACCAAACGGATCGATTGGGATCAGGCGCAACTCGCCCAGATTGCAGAAAACATCGCCTCGGCTGGCGAAGACCCGGCCGAGTTCATCGAGACCACGTTGAAGGTGTCAGAGCGCAAATACACGGCGCTGCCAGAAAGCTGGCGCAAAGGTTTTGAGCCTGCGCGTACGGTCCGGACCGGCAAACCCAAGTTCCGCTTGGTGCTGGGCGAGGAGGTGCGCTGATGGCTATTTCTCTTGCATCTCTTCGCACCAGTTCGGTGCTCCAACCACCGCGTATCCTGATCCACGGCGTAGCCGGGGTCGGCAAATCCACCTTCGCGGCTGACGCGGGCGCGCCGGTGTTCATCATGACCGAGGATGGTCTTGGCAAACTGCAGGTCCCGCATTTTCCGTTGGCGACCAGTTATGCCGAAGTCGCGGAAGCGCTCGAGGCATTGCTGGAGGAAGATCACGACTACGGCACGGTCGTCGTTGACAGCGTCGACTGGCTGGAGCCGCTGATCTGGGCTGAGGCGTGCAAACGCAATGGTTGGCAGTCGATCGAAACTCCGGGCTTTGGCAAGGGCTTCGCAGAAGCGCTGACCATTTGGCGGGAATATCTCGATAAGCTGAATGCGCTGCGCGACCGGAAAGGCATGGTGGTCATCCAGATCGCCCATACCGACATCAAGCGGTTCGATAGCCCCGAGCATGAGCCTTACGACCGGTATGTGATCAAGCTGCAGACCCGCGCCTCTGCGCTGCTGCAGGAGCATTCTGATGTGGTGCTGTTTGCCAACTACCAGATCTCGGTCGCCAAATCCGATGTCGGCTTCAACAAGAAGGTGACCCGGGCGCTCGGGTCCGGTGCGCGCGTTATGCACACCGAAGAGCGTCCCGCGTTCCTCGCCAAGAACCGTTACGGCCTGCCGGACACTCTGCCACTTTCGTGGTCAGAGTTCCTCGCAGCCATGCCCCAATCCCAATGATTGCCTTGAAAGGATACGACCATGGCACGTTTTGACACGTCCTTTGACGCCACCAGCGTTGAACCCACCACCCCCTATGAGCTGCTGCCCGCAGGTAAATACCGCGCTCAGATCGTCGAGAGCGAAATGCGCGTGACCCGCAACGGTATGGGCCAGTTCCTCTGGCTGATGCTGGATATTTTGGACGGCCAGCATAAGGGCCGGAAGATCTTTGATCAGCTGAACCTGGTGAACCCGAACCCCACCACGGTCGAGATCGCACAGCGGACGCTGTCGGCAATCTGCCATGCGACGGGCCGGATGCATGTCAGCGACAGCGAGGAACTGCACCTGATCCCGATGACGATCCAAGTGAAGATCAAGCCGCCAAAGAACGGCTACGGCGAGAGCAATGCCATTGCTTATTTGCCGCCTGAAGGTGGGGGCGCCACGGCCGCTGCGGCAAAGCCTGCTGCAACCCCAGCATCACCGCCCTCAACGCAAGCCGCTTCCGCGCCGCCCAAGATGGCCTCCGCGCCCTGGAACAAGAAGGGCTGATCATTCGCGCCGCTCCGCATCCCTGACTGACGGGGCAGCGCCCAAACCCATCTGAGGATATTCCTATGACTGACCTGCATAACGCGGCCCCTCGGGCCGTGATCAGCTCCGGCTTGCCTGATGACCAGCGCCGGTTGATCGAACTCGACGACGATATTGCCAAGATCCGCACGCAGATTGCGACTGCTGATCTGGCGCGCCAACGGGGGCAAAAGCCCATCGACCCTGACTGGTTTCACCGGGCGCGCACCGCGCTGCGCCACCTGTGCCGCGAACGGTCCGAGTTGCTTGCCAAAGGTACCGGCCGTCGTCGCCGTGAAAAGCTGAAAGATGCTCTGATCGGCGTCCTGCGCGAGCGCCATGACCCTGATACTTGGAGCGGCATTCTGGCCGAGGCCCAAGCCCGCAGCGAACGGGAGGGTTTGTGATGGCCGATCTTCCCGCACCACCCACACCGACACTGACGGCGATCTACGCTGATTACGAGGCCCGCCAGGGGGCTGGCTTCCGTGACCATCTCGGCGCATCCATCATTGGTAAATCTTGCGCACGCGCGCTCTGGTATGATTTCCGCTGGGTGACGCCGTCACGCTTTTCCGGCCGCCTGCTGCGTCTGTTTGAGACAGGCCAGCTGGAAGAGGACCGTATGGTGCGCAACCTGCGCGCCACCGGGGCCACTGTTTTGGAGCTAGACCCTGAAACAGGACGGCAAATCCGCGTGGAGGCCCATGGCGGTCATTTTGGCGGCTCGCTGGATGGCGTCGCCCTCGGTTTGCTCGAGGCCCCGAAAACCTGGCATGTGCTGGAATTCAAAACGCATGGCGTCAAGAGCTTCACTGAGCTGACCGCCAAGGGCGTCGTGCTTTCCAAGCCGCAGCATGCCGCGCAGATGCAGATCTACATGCACCTGACCGGTATCACCCGCGCGCTCTACATGGCGGTCTCCAAGAACACGGACGCGCTGCATATCGAACGGGTTGAGGCCGATCCTGCCATGGCCGAACGCCTTCTGGAAAAGGCTGGCCGGGTTATCTTTGCCCAGCACCCGCCTGCGCGTATCAGCGAAGATCCGGCTTGGTTCGAATGCCGGTTCTGTGATCACCATGGGGCTTGCCACGAGGGTGGCGGTGCCGCTGTAACCTGTCGGTCATGCCTGCATGCGACGCCTGTCGATGGTGGATGGCACTGCGCGCGTCATGACAGAATGCTGTCGCCTGCTGAGCAGCGGGCCGCCTGCGGCAGACATCTCTTCATCCCCGATCTCGTGCCGGGTGAGGTCATCGATGCGGGGGACGACATTGTCACCTACCGCATGAACGATGGCGCCTCTTGGTCAAATGACGCCCGCAATACGGAGGCTGCGCCATGCTGACCCTGCGCCCATACCAAGAAGCTGCGATCTCTTCGATCTACGACTATTTCCAGACCAAAAAGGGTAACCCTTTGGTGGTGATCCCGACGGCTGGCGGCAAGTCGCTCGTCATGGCGTCCTTCATCGAAGGGGTGCTGAAGGCTTGGCCTGATCAGCGCATCCTGATCGTGACCCATGTGCGCGAATTGATCGCCCAAAACCATGCCGAGATGATCGGGCTTTGGCCTGAGGCACCGGCCGGCATCTATTCGGCGGGCTTGGGGAAACGTGAGGCGCAGGCCCGTGTTTTGTTTGCAGGCATCCAATCCATCCATCGCCGCGCCCATGAAATCGGCCACACCGATCTGGTGTTGATTGATGAGGCCCATCTGATCCCGGGCAACTCCAGCACGATGTACAGGCGCTTTTTTGGACGCCCTGCAGGTGATTAATCCCGCGCTGAAGGTGATCGGGCTCACGGCCACGCCGTTCCGAACGGGCAGCGGTATGCTGCATGAGGGGAAGGACGCACTCTTCACTGACATTGCCTATGAGGCGCCGGTGCGTGATCTCATTGACGCAGGGTTTCTGAGCCCACTGATCTCGAAACAGCCTGCCACGCGGCTGGATGTCTCGAAGGTTGGTACACGTGCAGGGGACTTCATTGCCCGTGATCTGGCAGCCGCAGTCGATCAGGACGCGACGACGCGTGCGGCCGTTACCGAGATCATCACCCATGGAAAAGACCGCAAATCCTGGCTGGCGTTCTGCTCAGGTGTGGATCACGCACGCCATGTGGCCGAAGAGTTCGCGCGTCAAGGTATCACCTGCCGCACGATCTTCGGGGACACGCCAAAGGAGGAGCGCGATGCCATCATCGCGGCCTTCAAGCGCAGTGAAATCCGCGCACTGGCCTCGATGGGGGTGCTGACGACCGGGTTCAACGCGCCCGCCGTCGATCTGATCGCACTCCTGCGCCCGACCAAATCTGCAGGGCTTTATGTCCAAATGGTCGGTCGCGGCACGCGCTTGGCTCCGGACAAGGAAAACTGCTTGGTTCTGGATTTTGCAGGCAATGTCCGCCGCCACGGGCCAATTGATTTGGTGCGCCCCAAGCGCCCAGGCGATGGCGGGGGTGGTGAGGCACCCACAAAGGTCTGCCCCGAGTGCGACAGCATCATGGCGCTCTCGGCGACGGAATGCCCTGATTGTGGCTATGTCTTTCCAGCACGTGAGGTGAAGATCGCCCCCACAGCGGCCACGCTCCCGGTTTTGTCTCCGAAGGTCCAATGGCTGTCAGTACATGGTGTGTACTACAGCCGTCATGACAAGCGCGGCGGGCGCCCCTCAATGAAGGTCACCTATAGCTGCGGGCTCAAGTCCTACAACGAATGGGTCTGTGTCGAGCATCAGGGCTATGCGCGCCAGAAGGCGCTCGAGTGGTGGCGCAAGCGCGCGCCGGGCTTCCCGATGCCGCGCACTGTCGACGATGCCATTGCGCAGGCGGGGCAACTGACCCGGCCAACCGCGATCTCGGTGCGCCCTTCTGGCCGCTTTCTTGAAATCTCCGGCTACAGGTTTGATCCATGCGCCACATCAACTCCGGCGTCTGCGCCGTCTGCCACCGGGAACCTCGCGGGTTTGGTTGGTTCAACCCCGCATTCATTGTCTCAGACCCGCGGCGGGACCAAAGCCGTAAACGCCTCTGTTCTCGCACCTGCCAGGACATCTGTCACAGGAGGACAGGTATGATCGATCCCACCCCAAATGAAATGCAGGCCATGAGCGTTGGCGGCCAATATGGTGGCGAATACCTCGAGAGTATCGGCAAATCTGATCTCGCCACCCTGGCTGAGACCGAGTGGGACTGCTTCCTTGATGCGGTCGTCACCGGCTATTGCGACCACCTGCGCGAGCTTGCGGGCAAGGACCGCACGCGGCTCGACGCCATGACCCCGGAGGTGCCCCTTTGATGGCTAATACATCGTATATGGCGCGCTTCGGCGCGCGACTGGTCACAAATGGCTATGGCATCCTGCCGATCGGCCCGGGCACCAAAAAGCCTGGCCAGTTCAAGCGCGGGACGTGGGCAGATTATCCCGAGTGGAACCGGCACACCGAGCGCCCAACCACGGAGGTGGAGGTGACGACGTGGTCAGCCTGGCCGGAGTGTGGGATCGGGCTTGTTGGCGGCATGGTTGCAGCTGTCGATATTGACGTCGTTGAGGATGCGGAACTGGCGCTTCAGATCGAACAACTGGCGCGTGAACGTTTGGGGGATACGCCGGCGCTGCGCATCGGCAAGGCGCCAAAACGGATGCTGATCTATCGCACAGCAATTCCTTTCCGGGGCATCAAACGTCATCCGCTGGAAGTGCTTTGTCTGGGTCAGCAGTTCGTGGCCTATGCCAACCACCCGGACACGGGCGCGCCCTATGCCTGGCCGGAGGAAGGGCTGGCTGATCTCGATATCACAGAGCTGCCTGAAATTACCGCAGAGATCGCACGCGCCTTTCTTGATGAGGCCTATGCGCTGTTGCCCGAACAGTTGCGCCAACGCGGCCTTGCGACAGGATCACCTGCGACGGAGCACCTGCAGGCCCATAGTCAGATGGGAACATTGCCTGCTATTGAGGCCGCGCTGAAATGGCTGCCCAATGCGGAGTTGGACTATGACAGCTGGGTGCGGATTGGCATGGCGCTGAAGGGCGCGCTTGGTGACGCTGGGGGTGATATCTTTGCCGGCTGGTCAGCGCAGGCGGCCAAGGCTGTGCCCGCGGCGACCGCTAAGGCCTGGGCCAGCTTTAAGCCCGACCGGATTGGCGCCGGCACGATTTATCATCTCGCGATGGAGCGCGGCTGGCAGCCGGGAAGCGATCTGCGCCTTGATGGGGCCACTGTTTCCGATGGCGAGCATCCAGCGGCGGGGCTGTTGTCCAAGCTGGGAGAACATGCCGAGGGTGATGAGGAACCAACGGCCACCTCGCCATTCACGCTGGTCATGCCGGATGGATTGGTGGGCGATCTAACCGATTACATGTTGTCGACGGCCCGGCGTCCGCAGCCATTGTTATCGCTCGGCGCCAGCCTCTGCGCGATTGGCGCGCTGATGGGGCGGCAATACAGGACCGAAAGTAATTTGCGCTCGAACCTCTATGTCGTAGGCATCGCCGACAGTGGATCAGGTAAGAACCACGCCCGCGAGATCATCAATGAGGTCTTTTTTGAGGCGGGGCTGGCCCATCATCTTGGGGGCAACAAGATCGCCTCCGGGGCGGGTCTGCTCACCGCGCTGCATCGCCAGCCTGCGATCCTGTTCCAGATCGATGAGTTTGGCATGTTTTTGGCAGCGGCGGCCGACCGGCGGCGCAGTCCACGCCACATCACTGAAATCCTCGACAATATGACCGAGCTTTACACGGCCGCGGGCGGGGTTTTCCTCGGTGCGGAATATGCCAACCGTGATGGTTCAAATGAGCGGCGGGATATCAATCAACCCTGCCTGAGTGTCTATGGCACTACGACGCCTTTGCACTTCTGGGGCGCATTGCAGGGCGCAAACGTCGTCGACGGCTCGCTGGCCCGCTTTCTGATCTTGCCGAGTGATGAGGATTATCCGGACGAGAACATCGCCGTGGGCATGCGCCAGGCGGATCCTGCGCTGATCGCCGGGCTGCAAAGCGTGGCCTGCGGTGCTGGGCACCAGAAAGGCAACCTTGCGGGCAAGACAGCCGATCAGAACACTGCGGTGAACCCAACTATCGTGCCCATGACCGAGGAGGCCCGTGCCCGGTTTCGGCTGCTTAGCGCAGAGCTGACAGGGGAGTTGCGCGCAGCAAGTGGAACAGCCTTCACGGCGATCCTGGCACGCATTGGGGAGAACGCGTTGAAACTGGCGCTGATTGTGGCGGTTGGGCGCTATCCGACAAACCCTGCGATCGATCTCTCGGCCGCAGATTGGGCCATTGATTTTGTGCGCCATTATGCACGGCGGACGATTGCGGCGGTGGAGCGGCACGTTGCAGATACCGAAACAGAGGCCCATTTAAAGCGGCTCAAGGAAGTCATCCGTGCAGCTGGATCAAGCGGGATTACCAAATCCGAGGTGACACGGGCATCGCAGTGGTTGAAATCACGCGACCGAAATGAGATCCTCGAAACGCTGATAGAAAGTGGGGACATCACCACCGGCATGCGCGACACCGGTGGTCGCAGGGCCATGGTCTATCGGATCCTGACGTGAACAATGGACTTCTTTCAAAACGGGATTTTCTTCAATTGAAAGAAGTCGGGATCTAAGTTGCTGTTCAGGAACGGATTTTTGACTTCTTTCACTTCTTTCAATCTTTCAAGGGGACACATGTATATGTGTGTATTCTCGCGCGCGATGAGATGGAGGGAGAGGTAGCTATTGAAATATAAGTAATATTGAAAGAAGGTATATTATACATACAGTTCAACCCCTTACAGGCTAACTTCTTTCAAATTGGCCTGTTGAAGGAATTGAAAGAAGTGCCGGGCGGCCTCGTCGCCCTGCGCCTGACCTGACCAGACCACCCTTCGGGGCTTGGCGAGACCGCAGCCTTCACCGGCCAGCCCTCTCGCCTTGCTCATCAAATCGAAGAGGAGGTCTGCATGACCCAACCCACACAAACTCCGCGCTGCATCCTTGCGCTTGATCTAGGCACCACCACAGGCTGGGCCCTGCGCGGCTTTGACGGCCTGATCACCAGCGGGACAGCGTCGTTTAAACCCGGCCGCTACGATGGTGGTGGTATGCGCTATCTTCGGTTCACCAACTGGCTAACGGAACTCGATCGGCTGTCTGGACCGATTGCAACGATCTGGTTCGAGGAAGTTAGAGCCCACAGAGGTGTGCATGCGAGCCATGTCTATGGGGGCCTGATGGCGTCACTGACAAGCTGGGGCGAGTTGAGGGGCATTCCCTATGAGGGCGTGCCCGTTGGCACCATCAAGCATCACGCTACCGGCAAGGGCAACGCGCCAAAGCAAGCGATGATTGATGCGGCCCGCACCCGAGGGTTCAGCCCGGCTGATGACAATGAGGCTGACGCCATCGCCATCCTGCATTGGGCCATCGAGACCCGGGGAGGTGTGGCATGAGGTTTACACCCAGAGGCTATGGTGGACACCGCCGTGATCCCGATCAGGTCAAACGGGACGGTTGGCACGAACAGGGTGTGCTGGCTGTCAGCATCGAAGATCAGCGCCTGACCTGGCCGGAACGTGAATTGGTCGAACAATTGGGCACAAAACTATATGGGCCACGCCCCACCGGGGAGGTGCGCCATGGGTGAGAAAAAGACCTGGACCGCCGACGATGTCGCGGATCATTTCGAAGAAGCGTTCCGCACGCTGCGCAAGCTGCCACCGGTCAAGGCAACTGGGTACTTCAACGCCTGGCCTGACATCGCGCGGACCAGCCGTGAGATCGCTGCTATGGAACCACAGCCGATGCGGGTCTGGCCGTCGGCGGCGTCGATCACACGGCTCGAGCAGACCTTCGATTGGGTGCTTTGGATTGAAGAGGCTGAGCGCAAGCTGATCTGGTCGCGGGCGGCCCGTGTGCCTTGGAAGCAGATCAGCGGTGAACTTGGCGTTGACCGCACGACGGCATGGCGCAAGCACAAGCTCGCATTGACCAAGATCGCGTCGCGCTTGAATGTCTGAACGAATCCAATGTGTTGCAACACTTTTGTGTTCGACACATGCAACAGTTTCGTGCTATCCGTAGGGCATAATGGGGAGAGTGCGTTGGAAGACGGCTCTCCCCGTTTTTGTTGGTGGATACTTCGCTGGTTTCTGGTTTCCAGCTAGGGGTCCAGCTGGCATCCAGCGCGCTAACCCACTGAATTCACGGGTCCTTCCTGGCCCCAAACGTATACGGGGGGGCAAGGCTCGGGACTTCGCTAGCGTCAGGGCGATTTTTTTGGGAGTCCACCCCGGTCGGAATCCACCCTTGAGCGACTAAAATATTCGTAAAATCAGTGGCCTAGCTGGACCCCGCAGGTGGATACCTGCTGGACTCCGGAAGCCAGCTGGAATCCACCCTGGGGTCCACCTGCGGAATCCAGCCGGACCCCACCGTAGGAAGCCACCGCGCTGCCCGTCGATGGGCGCGCGTGCCAATCTATCGAACAGGATTATCCCCATGACCCTCGCCTTCGCCCCGGAGCGGATCGAGACCTGGCCGCTTGCGCGCCTGCAGCCCTACGCGAAGAATGCAAAGATGCATGGGCCTGACCAGGTCGCGAAGATCGCCGCCAGCATGGCCGAGTTCGGCTGGACCGTGCCTTGCCTCGTGGGCGAGGACGGGGAGCTGATTGCTGGTCATGGCCGGGTGCTGGCGGCAACGCAACTCGGGCTCGCCGAAGCGCCGGTCATCGTGCTCGGGCATCTGACCGAGGCGCAGCGCCGGGCCTATCGTTTGGCTGATAACAAACTGACAGAACTCGGAACCTGGGATGAGGCGCTGCTGTCGGCAGAACTACAGGATTTGCTGGCGGAGGATTATGACCTGTCGCTGATCGGGTTCGACGATGGCGAACTGGATGCCTTGCTGTCGAATGAGCCGGAAGGCGATACCGGCGGGGGCGCAGATCCCGACGAGGCTCCAGAACCCGCTGAGGATCCGGTCAGCCGCCCGGGCGATCTGTGGCTTCTTGGCGGCAATCGACTGCTCTGCGGGGACGCGACGGTGACCACCGATGTCGAGCGCGTGCTTGATGGTGCGCGGGCCAACCTCACGTTTTGCGATCCGCCCTATAACGTTGATTACGCCGGCGGCGTCGGCGCCGAAAAAGCCGGCAAGGGGCGCAGGATCAAGAATGACGCCCTTGGCGACGGGTTCGGGCAGTTCCTGTATGACGCCTGTGTGTTGATCAACCTCTACACGGATGGGGCGGTCTATATCTGCATGTCCTCGTCCGAACTGCACACGCTGCAGGCGGCCTTCAAGGAAGCGGGTGGCCATTGGTCGACCTTTGTCATCTGGGCCAAGGATCGCTTCACGCTCGGCCGATCCGACTACCAGCGGCAATATGAGCCCATCCTTTATGGCTGGCCGGACCGGGCGAAACGGCATTGGTGTGGGGATCGCGATCAGGGGGATGTCTGGCAGATCCCGCGGCCGCACAAGAACGATCTGCACCCGACCATGAAACCCGTTGCATTGGTCGAGCGGGCGCTGCGCAACTCCAGTCAGCGCAGCGACCTGGTGCTTGATCCCTTCGGCGGCAGCGGCACCACGTTGATTGCGGCAGAGGCGACGGGCCGGCGGGCCGCGGTCCTGGAACTCGACCCGAAATACGTCGATGTGATCGTCCAGCGCTGGCAGCAATTCACGGGCCGAGAAGCGGTGCTTGCGGAGACAGGCCGCAGCTTTGACGAAGAGGCGGCGTTGCGAAAGGCCGGCCCATGACCCAGTCGCGTGCCATGTCTTTTGTCGAGGCCGCGACGAACGTCGTCGTGGGCTACGTCCTCGCCATCGCCACGCAGATTGTCGTGTTCCCTTGGTTTGGTATCGAAGCCGCGCTGGGGGAGCATCTGGCAATCGGCCTTGCCTTCGTAGGTGTCTCCTTGGCGCGTGGTTATCTGCTGCGGCGGCTGTTCGAGACAATCCGGATGCGGGGCGCGGAATGAAGAACCGCCGCCCGATGCGGGACGGCGGCAACAATGTCGTCGTGGCGCATGGCGTCAGTCACCGGCGATCATGTAAGCCCTTCCGCGCCCCTCGACCTTCTCGGATGTGATCGTGAGGCCGAGCTTTTTCTTGAGCGCGCCGGAGAGGAAGCCTCTCGTGGTATGTCCAGCCCAGTTCGTGACGGCCATGATCATCAGTCGAAAGCGTAAGACTGCAAAAAGCGCCCCGCCCTCATGGCACAAGAGTTGAAGGCGCATTTCATACCAATGGGCGAGACCCTCTTGTTTCTGCAGCAGCATGTGCCGCTGCGACACCATTGTCGGGGATCGGCTCGGAAGTATATCGTGAGGTATGGGATCAGACGTCACAGGACAGCACGCACCGCGATCCGGGCCGCCATCGGGAGGAGAGGCGCCGACCGAGCACCGTCGGCGTCTGTTACCTCAGAACCTGGACGCGACCCTGCGGTATCTCACGGACGAAGACCTGAACCGCCTTCTGGTCGCCGTGACGAAAGAACGCGAGCGGCGTGGCGTCTTGGTTGCTGCCGCGCAGCCTCCGTCTGTTGGGGTGCCGGAGCTTGCAGTCTCCGGCACATCGAGGGTCGAGGGACTGACCCAATCGCAAATCAATCTCATCCGGGCCTCGATCAAGGCGGGCGTGAAGCCCAGTGTGCTGTCCCGGCAGTTCGGGATTAGCCAGGCGCAAATCCGGGCGGCGTTGAAGGCATGAAAAAATGGGCCAGCACGCGGCTGGCCCAGTTTATCGCGAGGGAGCGGTGCAGTCGGCACCGCTCTAAACGACTGAGGGTTCGTACAGGCAGAAACCTCCAAACGCACGATCGTGACGTGGGAGGATTCTGCAAGGGCAGGACACTACTCATGAGTATTGATCAAGATATCACGCCAGATCTTGCGTCATCAAGCGATACACGCGCCCCCGACCTTCTGCCTTCTCCGAGATCACCTTGAGTCCAAGCTTTCTCTTGAGTGCTCCGGAGAGAGCGCCGCGTACGGTGTGTGGCTCCCATTGAAGCGCAGTGGCCAGCTCCTCGATGGTCGCGCCCTTGGGACGGGACAGCATGTCGATGAGCGCCTCCTGCTTGGTGCCGCGGCGGCGGTGCACGGGTGCTGCCGTGGCAATGCCCTGTTCGGGGTCCTCTGCCTGCGCACCCGGATTGTCGGCGATCCCGAGGATGCTGTAGGCAAGCGATGTGGCGCGCAGTGTGATCGGGCCGCGCTCCTCGTCATGCCGATAGACGGTGTTGAGGTCGGTTGCCGGGGTTTCCTCGATCAGGCCCTGCTTCAGAAGACTTTTGCAGACATTTCCGACGGCGCCGCCCTTGATGCTGGCGGTAACGGGAAACACCATTGCGTCCGCGCGCGCGCAAGCGGCGGAAAGAATGATGGCTTGGGTGTCGGACAGCTGGATCTGGGTCATGGGTCGTCTCCGGTTTTGGCCCGCGCGACATGCGGGGGGCTTCTACCGGGTAAAGCCCGCCTGCGCGGGCTGTCAGAACCGGGCTGTGCGGGATCAATCGCTTTGGGCCATGCTCGCGGCGACAGCGAAGTGCTGAACCCAGCCGGTCAGGTAGGGCAGCCCCGCGGGGATGCCCTGCTCGCGCTCGGTCTTGCGATCGATGCGCCAGCCCTGCCAGCGGCGGATTGCGGCGGCGATGGCGGGCTCGAGCCCGATGTTGCAGCCGGTCATGTTGCCGACCACATCATCGGCGAAATGCCGGCCCATCCGGCTGTCGAGAAAGTCGCGGATGCCCATCATCTCGTCCTCGCTGTCGGCGTGGATGGCTTCGGCGATCAGGCGCGAGGCGAGCGTCCAGACTTCCGCGCTGTGGCGGTCGCGCTCTGGGCAGCGGGTCAGGGTGCCGAAAAAACCGTAATCCTCGTTGCGGCTGGGAAGGCAGGGGTACGTGGTCATTGGCCCGCCCTCCATTCGATCCAGCCGCTTTTTGTGAACATGTAGGTGTGGGAGAAATCGCAACGTGGCTCAGGATAGACAATTGGCGCGCGCGGCGGGTCGAAGCAGTCCAGCGCCTCAGCGGTGACCTGCCGCATTTCCTTCGCTGCGAGAATGTCCTCGGGCGTCCATGCAGCCAGTGCGGGCAGCATGTGGCTGGGGTAGCCGTCAAAGTGCACATAAGTGTGGGCCCATTCCTCGGGGCCAATCTGGATGGCGATCTGTGCGCGCGTGCTCATAGCGGGATCCTCACTTCTGTTCCGCGGTCAACGCCAGAAGAACGGCGGCCATACCGCCGAGGTATTCGCTCCGGCGGAACACGATCTCGTCGATGTGACCGGCGTTATCGATGCTGGGGTCGACGGCTAGGCTGTCGGCATGCTGGGGCATCAAGCGTTGTGCTTCGGCGTTGTAGCGTTCTGCGAGGGTCATGAGCGCGTCTCCGATCGAGTTTTGGACTGATGAGACGGTCGCTCTGCAGGGGCGGTTAATCAACTTAATTCGCAGCAATTACATTGCTTTAGTTTCTCTCTCTGGTGCTAATGTGAACATTGCAAGTTGTAGGTTTCAACGCCCTTCGACCTCGTAGCAAGGCTCTTGGCAAAATTTGGCAAGACGGGTAAGATCGGACGCATGACAACGATGAACATCTCCCTGCCCGATGCGCTGAAGACCTATGTTGATGAACAGGTCACCGGACGCGGCTATGGTACGTCCAGCGAATATGTCCGCGAGCTGATCCGCAAGGATCAGGATCGTCAGAGGCTGCGCGGTTTGCTGCTTGAGGGCGCAGCGTCGCCAGCGGGTGAGCCCATCGATCAGGATTATTTCGCGAGCTTGCGCGCCCGTGTTTCGAGCTCGGGCAAGGCGTGAGCGGCAAGCCTGTCGTGCCAAGAGCGCGCGCCCGTCAGGATGTTGATGACGCTCTCACGTACTATTTGCAGGAAGCGGGTGAGGATGTCGCGCTGCGGTTTATTGAGGCATTGGAGGCGGCCTATTGGCATCTGTCAACGCATCCTGCGAGCGGATCGCTTCGCTACGCCTATGAGTTGGATTTGCCGGGCTTGAGGGCGTGGCCTTTGCGAGGCTTTCCCTGGCTTGTTTTCTACGCCGAGGCCGACCAACACGTTGATGTCTGGCGTGTCCTTCACGGCAGCCGAGATATCCCGAAATGGATGGGTGAGGGGCTCGGCAACGAATAATTGGGAGAGAGCCGCATGCAAGGCATGAGCGAGCGCCAATACGCCGCCCATGTCGGGTTGTCGCGCGGCGCGATTCAGAAGGCTAAGGATACCGGCCGGCTGGTCCTCTTTGCTGATGGCAGCATTGACGCCGTAGCCAGTGATGAACGTCGCGCGACGATGACCGATCCGGCGAAATCCCGCGCCACGCCAAGCGCCCCGAAAGCCACCGCACCCAAGATGAAACCTGTCCCAGAGGCTGCCGTGGCTGCGGTCGGGGAAACGCTGCGCGACGAAGGTCTGCCCGCCCCGGTCGCGGGCGGCGGCACGACGTTCCTGCAGGCCAAGACGGCCAATGAAGTGCTGAAGGCGCAGGAACGTCGTCTGCGACTGCAAAAGCTGAAAGGCGAGTTGATCGATCGGGCTCGCGCACTGTCGCTGGTTTTTCGGCTGGCGCGGCAGGAGCGTGATGTCTGGGTCAACTGGCCCGCGCGGGCGGCCGCGTTGATGGCGGCAGATTTGGGCGTTGAGCCCGCCGCAATGCAGA
>Ga0228623_1000244_pt1 | contig 27357 bp, 19 predicted proteins | sample 28DmetaG_FD_182856 | JGI IMG/M metagenome (GOLD analysis project Ga0228623, IMG submission 182856) | Seawater microbial communities from Monterey Bay, California, United States - 28D | ecosystem: Environmental > Aquatic > Marine > Coastal | place: USA: California | collected 2016-10-04 | reverse complement strand
ATCTCGATTACCAGGAGAAAGCACGCCGCTCATCACCACGCCGACAATAGGTATACCCCGACTGCGCAAGGCCGCGAGGCTGAGCAAGGTGTGATTGATCGTCCCGAGTCCGCTCCTTGCGACCAACACGACGGCAAGGCCCAAGTCACCGATCAGGTCGATCATCATTGCCGTATCCGTGATAGGAACGAACACGCCGCCCGCCCCCTCCACGACCAGCGGCGCCTCGGTCCGGGGCAGCGTAAAGCGTGCCATATCGATCTTGATGCCCTCGATCCTGGCGGCATCCCACGGCGAAAGCGGCGCTTGCAAGGCATACGCGGGGCGATGCAAGCGCTCATCCGACATCTGAGCGAGTTTCGCAACCGTTTCCGTATCGCCTGCCTCGACGCCGAGTCCGGTCTGACAAGGCTTCCAATAGTCAGCTTGCCACGCTCGCGCCAAGACCGCCGCCGTGAGCGTCTTTCCGACGCCCGTATCCGTACCGGTAACGAAAACACCACGCGGTGGCGAAGCCGGTCTGCGCCATAGGCCATAAACGAGGTGGTAGGTGATGGCGGCCCCGTCCGAATCGAAACGGGCCAGGACGCGCCGTAATGCTGCCGTACTTGTGACTGCACCGCCCGCCGCAGGCGTACCGGCACCGATGCGTTTGAGTCGGCGCAAGAACCCCAGACCATCGTTGTGACGACACACGATATGCTCGCTTCGGATCGTGTCACGCATGACCCGCAAGTTCGCACCGATATGCGCTGGAATTGGATAGGCCGGCGTAGCCGCTTTCAGCCCGCAAGCCTCATGCGCTCGACGCCATTCGACGAACGTGTCGCTCGCCAAGGTCGAAATGGCCAGATATCCACCCGGCGCCAGATAGGCTGCCAGGCGTGCCAAGCCCCCATCCAGATCATCGAACCACTGCACCGCCAGGCTGGAACAGATCAGGTCGTAGCGCTCATCCGGCGGCAGGGTCGGATACTCGCCATTCATCGTCGTGAACCGAACACTGCCACGCAAGCTCACGCCCGTTTGCGTCTTCCGTACCATGGGCTCCGCAATATCGGTGATGGTCCACTCGGCGGTGCTCAGACGGCTCGCTAGCGCGCGAGTGAGAAATCCCGTCCCGCAACCGATCTCCAAAATGCGTGGACTCGCTGGCAAATGGAGCGCACCGATCATTTCGCCTAGTGTCGCCGCCGCTTTGCGTTGAACATCGGCATGATGATCGTAGTCGTCTGCCGCCATTCCGAATCGAGCGGCTATCTGAGCGTGGCGGAGAAAAACGGCACGTTCGGGCGATGGGGGCACTTGCAAGGCATTCAAAAATGATCGAATACGCGCCGCGCACCATGCAGCGTCCGAGAGCGGCAAAAGATGCCCTCCGTTCTTGCACCACTCAATCGACACGACCCTTGCAGGATCCAGATCCTGCGCTTTGCTGTCGGCCGATGAGTGCACGTCGAATGCAGCGCACGTCATGCTCGCCGACACGATCGGATCGCGCGTTCCTGCCAAGACCAGGAGCGGCAAGCCGCTTTTTTGCAATCGCGAGCTTTCGTCTCCGTCACGCATCGATCGAAGATCACGTTCAAGCGGCACTCGCTGGGGTTCTGAAAAAAAACCACCTAGCCCACAGCGCCTTCGAAACTCGCCTACGACACCCTTTGGCCGCAACGCCAGACGAGAAATCATGCCATCGATAACCAGTCGCGCGACGCCCTCCGGGAAGTCCTGCGCCTGGGCGAAACGAGGAAATCCATTGATACTGATCAAACCCCGACATGAGGGCATATCGAGACAGCGCTTCAGGCCCTGAATGAAACCGTAAGAGTGGCCCACGAGAATAAAGGCCGCGAGCCCGACCGGCAAATCGTACCTTGCCCTGGTATCCGCTTCGATCTTCGTGTCCTGCCCAAAATAACCCGCTTCCATCGTCACGTGCGGCCACTCGTCAAGCGCAGCACGCAATGCGTCCCACATCGCAGCGTCCATACCCCAGCCATGCACGAAAACCAATGTCGGCGACTTCATCACGATGCCCCCGCCTCGCGCCAGCCGCCGTCGCGCCTCATGATGTCGGCCAACGTCGCCATCAACGCGTCCACATCCTCATCGGTATGCGCCGCACTCAAAACGATGCGCAAGCGGCTTGTCCCGACCGGCACGGTCGGTGGGCGAATGGCCACGACCAGAAAGCCGGCGGCCTCCAAGGCCGCGCTCCATTGCAGTGCGCGCGCGGCGTCGCCAACCATCACCGGGACGATCTGCGTCGACGATGCGCCAACCTCGAAACCCAACATCCGCAAGGCGCTACGCAGCCGATTCGATTGCCTCGCCAGACCGGAGCGCGCGGCCGCCCCACTGATCGTCATGTCGAGCGCCGCGTCTATTGCACCGAGTACGCCAGGCGGCAAGGATGTACTGAACACGAATCCTGAGCACTTATTCACCAGGAAATCGCACATTGCGCTCGAACCGGCAACATAGGCACCAAATCCACCCAATGCTTTACTGAATGTACCCATTGCCAGATCGACCCCGCCATTGGCGAGTGCCGACAAGCCCATGCCATGGGGGCCAATGACGCCTGTCGCATGGGCTTCGTCGAGATAGACGAATGCACGATGCCGAGCCGCGATATCGGCGAGCCTCACGACATCGACACGATCGCCATCCATACTGAATACGCTCTCGGTGACGATAAAGCACGGCCCCGGACGCTCCGAGTGCGACACCAGAAGACGTTCGAGATCCGAAAGATCGTTATGTTTGAACCGAATCTGCCGGACGCCGGCGGCTTGGCAAGCATGATGCAAGCTCGCATGATTGAGACGATCCGCGTACACACGCGGCGCCCCTGTTTTCGATGCGGCATTCAATAAAGCAGGCAGTACCGAGGCGTTAGCTTGCCAACCCGACGTCATCAACAATGCCGCTTCGGTTCCTTTGGCCCGAGCGATCTTCGATTCTATTTTTTCGTGTATCGCGAAGTGACCACAGACCAGCCTTGAGGATTGTGCCCCCACTCCGTGAGTAAGGGCCCATTCATGCGCACGTTGCACCAGGCTCGGGTGACGCGCAAGGCCGAGGTAGTCGTTGCTGGAAAAGTTGCGCAGCGTGCGGCCGTCTATCTTTATCGCGCCGGGTCCGTCTGGTGTTACGCAGCGAAGCCGACGCCTGATGTGTAATGCCTCGTCTGCTGCTTGCACGCGGAGAAACAACGTATCGAATTTTGACATTGCGACCAATAAGGGAGGGGAAACAAACAGAAGCCTCAGCGGAGATAAGCTGCTCCGAATACACACTCGCACGGACGCCATTGCTCATGTTTGATGATCTACCAGACTGGTATGGACCCGGCCATCAACACATTTGGCTGCCCTACGCACAGATGAAGACCGTTTCTCTGCCCTTGCCGGTGGCCAGGACGGATGGCAGCTCCATCGAATTGACAGACGGGCGCCGTCTGATCGATGGCGTAGCCGCATGGTGGACAGCATGCCACGGGTACAACCATCCATATATTGCACAGCGCGTGCGCGAGCAGTTGGAAACGCTGCCCCACATCATGTTCGGCGGCCTGACACACGAACCGGCACTACGACTCGCTCGTCGGCTATGTGCGTTGCTGGGACCGGGTCTGGATCGCGTGTTCTTTACCGAGTCCGGATCGGTTTCGGTCGAAGTCGCCATGAAAATCGCGTTTCAGTACTGGATCAACCGGGGTGACTGCAGACGCACGAAGATCCTGGCTTTCAAGCATGGCTACCACGGCGATACGATCGGCACGATGGCCTTATGCGATCCCGAAACCGGGATGCACGGCAGGTTCCAAGGCTTTCTGGCGCAGCACGAGATCGCCGACTTGCCTTGCGATGCACAGACGACAGCCGTGCTGAACCGCTTTCTCGAACACCACGCGCATGACATTGCCGCAATAGTGGTGGAACCTCTGGTTCAAGGCGCGGGTGGCATGCGATTTCACTCACCGGCAGCCTTACGGACTCTGCGAGAGATGGCAGATCGTCACGGATTACTGCTTGTTTTCGATGAGATATTCACTGGATTCGGACGCACTGGAACGATGTTCGCGTTCGAACACGCTGGCATAAAGCCGGACATCATCACCGTGTCGAAAGCTTTGACCGGTGGGACGCTGCCACTGGCTGCAACGATTGCCAGCGAGCGCATTTTCGAGGCGTTCTGGTCGGACGATCCGCGACACGCCCTCATGCACGGCCCCACTTTTATGGCCAATCCGCTGGCATGCGCCGCGGCGAACGCGTCGCTGGATCTGTTCGAGCGAGAACCTCGCCTCCAGCACGTTGCCGCGCTGTCTCAAACCATGAAGTCCGCGCTCCTTCAATGTCTATCCTGCCCATGGGTCAAGGATGTCCGCGTGATGGGCGCCATTGGAGTGATAGAACTGGATGCGATTAAAGACCGATCGGCATTGCAGCAGCGTCTCATCGACGCCGGGGTATGGGTACGCCCTTTTGGCAACGTCGTCTACCTCACTCCTGCGTTCACGATTGACGATCGGGCTCTGCGCGATTTACTCGATGCCGTAGTGGCCGTCGTCTGTGCAGAAAGACCGTGACAGTGTAGTAAGGTAAGTTCTGCCAAGCTTGCGATGGAATAACAATGGCCTTCAAAGTTGCTGACGTCATGGCGCTGTTCGAGCTGCCACTCATCGATTTGGTTCTTCGGGCCCAAAATGCCCATCGAGAACATTTCGAACGTAACCGGATACAGCTTTCTTCACTGCTGTCGATCAAGACGGGAGGCTGTTCCGAAGATTGCGCCTATTGTCCCCAAGCCGCGCAGTACGACACTGGGGTAGAGGCGGACAAGCTGATGTCGCTGGAGGCGGTGCTCGACGCCGCGCGGGCCGCACGAGCGAACGGAGCAACACGGTTCTGCATGGGCGCGGCTTGGCGCAATCCAAAAGAACGACACCTGACCCCTGTACTGCAAATGATCGACGGCGTAAAAGCGCTCGGCCTGGAGACTTGCGCGACATTAGGGATGCTCGACGACGAGCAAGCCGTGGCACTCAAAGCATCGGGGCTCGATTACTACAACCACAATCTGGATACGTCGCCCGCCTTCTACGGACAAATCATTTCGACGCGCACCTACCAAGACCGACTGGATACGCTGGACCGCGTACGCAAAGCAGGAATTCACGTCTGCTGCGGCGGCATTATCGGCCTGGGCGAATCACGTCAGGATCGAGCAAGTCTCATCACCCAACTATCGAATCTTTCACCCTATCCCGAATCGGTGCCCATCAACAATCTGGTCAGCGTCGAGGGCACGCCGCTCGCCGATGCCGCTCCCATCGATCCCTTCGAATTCGTACGCACCATTGCGGTAGCAAAAATCACGATGCCCCGGGCTGCAATTCGTCTGTCGGCCGGTCGTGAACAAATGGGGGAAGGCATACAAGCACTGTGTTTCATGGCGGGTGCCAGTTCGATTTTTTATGGCGAGCAATTGCTTACCACTCCAAATCCGCAGGTCGATGCCGATCGGATGCTGATGCACCGCCTTGGCTTGATGGCGAGCGAGACAAAAACGGCGTCCCCCTGAGCATGCCAATTGCTTGCGGGCAAGCATTTACGGACGGGAACTTGCCTTGCTCACTCAGGTCTTATATAAGATATAAGATAGCAATGCTTCCCTGTTGCGTTACGGGCGCCGTCACGTCGGAAATCTCGACGCATGACAAACTCTGCCGAACGCTCCAAAATGAGGCGTTAACTGCCCGTCCCTCACGCACCCACGGAGTCCAGACATGCCGCACAACACGTTCAAGACACTGAAAAATTTCAAGATCGGCCAGCAGTCCTGTCAGTACTACTCACTGCCCGCACTGGGGCAAGCCTTGAATGTGGATGTGTCGAGACTGCCGGTGTCGGTACGAATCGTATTGGAATCGGTGCTTCGCAATTGCGACGGCAAGAAAGTGACCGAGGCGCACGTTCGCCAATTGGCGAATTGGAAACCGACGGCCAAGCGTGAAGAGGAAATTCCGTTCGTGGTGGCGCGTGTGGTGCTACAGGACTTCACCGGTGTGCCCCTGTTGGCGGACATCGCAGCGATGCGCTCGGTTGCCGACAAGATGGGCAAGAATCCCAAGAGCATCGAGCCATTGGTTCCGGTCGATTTGGTGGTCGATCACTCGGTCATGATCGATTACTTTGGCACGCACGACGCACTCGATCTGAACATGAAACTGGAGTTTCAGCGTAATAAAGAGCGTTATCAGTTCATGAAGTGGGGCATGCAGGCGTTCGATACCTTCGGCGTGGTGCCGCCGGGCTTCGGCATCGTCCATCAGGTCAACCTCGAATACCTCGCGCGTGGCGTTCATCGCGATACCACCACCGGGGTGTACTACCCCGACAGTCTGGTCGGCACCGACAGCCACACCACTATGATCAACGGCATCGGCGTGGTCGGTTGGGGCGTGGGCGGTATCGAAGCCGAGGCCGGTATGCTGGGTCAGCCCGTCTATTTCTTGACGCCCGATGTGGTCGGCGTCGAATTGACCGGGCAGTTGCGCGAAGGCGTGACCGCCACCGATCTGGTGCTCACCATCACGGAATTGCTGCGCCGCGAAAAAGTAGTGGGCAAGTTCGTCGAGTTCTGCGGCGCGGGCACCGCCAGCCTGTCGGTTACCGACCGCGCCACGATCGGCAACATGGCACCTGAATACGGCGCGACCATGGGTTTTTTCCCGGTGGACGACCGCACCATTTCGTACTTCGAAGGCACGGGTCGTACAGCGGAAGAAATCGCCGCATTCCAAGCCTATTTCAAAGCCCAGAAGATGTATGGCGTGCCCGAGGCGCGCGACATCGATTACTCGAAACTGGTCAAACTCGACCTGGGCAGCGTCACGCCGTCGCTGGCTGGACCGAAGCGGCCCCAAGACCGCATCGAGATCGGCAACGTCAAAAACAACTTCATCGAGTTGTTCTCCAAACCCATTGGCGAAAACGGTTTCAACCAGGCGGCCGATAAACTGGACAAGACCTATACGACCAGCGCCGGCACGAAGGTGAAGAATGGCGACATCCTGATCGCCGCCATTACCTCATGTACCAACACCTCCAACCCCAGCGTATTGCTGGCCGCTGGCTTGTTGGCCAAAAAGGCGGTCGAGGCTGGCTTAACAGTGCCCAAACACATCAAGACTTCACTGGCCCCCGGATCGCGGGTGGTTACTGAATACCTGACCAAGACGGGCTTGCTTGGCTATCTCGAAAAGCTGGGTTTCGACGTGGCGGCCTACGGCTGCACGACGTGTATCGGTAACGCGGGCGACCTGACGGCCGATCTGAACGAAGCCATCGTCGATAACGACCTGATCTGCGCGGCGGTGCTGTCGGGCAACCGAAACTTCGAAGCACGCATCCACCCGAACATCAAAGCCAACTTCCTGGCCTCGCCGCCGCTCGTGGTGGCCTATGCGCTTGCCGGCACCATGACCCGCGACCTGATGACCGAGCCAGTGGGCCAGAACGCCAAGGGCGAGGACATCTGGCTGGGTAATATCTGGCCGACCGCCGACGAAATCGACGCACTGATGAAGTACGCGCTGAATCCGGAAGTGTTCCGCGAGAATTACAGCCAGGTTCGCAGCAATCCGGGCAAGCTGTGGGAGAAAATCAAAGGCGTGTCGGGCGACACTTACGATTGGCCCGACTCGACCTACATCGCCGAGCCGCCCTTCTTCGAGCACTTCGACATGACGCCAGGCGCGATTCCGGTGGTCAAAGGCGCTCGCGCACTGGGCATCTTCGGCGACTCGGTCACCACCGATCACATCTCGCCCGCCGGTTCGATCAAAGAGTCCTCGCCCGCAGGGCGCTGGCTCAAAGCGCATGGCGTTCAGAAGGCCGATTTCAACAGCTACGGCTCGCGGCGCGGCAATCACGAAATCATGATGCGCGGCACCTTTGCCAACGTGCGTATCAAGAACTTGATGATTCCCGCGGCAGCCGACGGCACCCGCTTCGAAGGCGGCGAAACGCTGCACCAGCCGTCGGGCGAACAAATGTCGATTTACGATGCGGCGATGAAATACGTCGCCTACGATACCCCCACGGTGGTGTTCGGCGGCGAAGAGTACGGCACGGGCTCGTCGCGCGACTGGGCGGCCAAGGGGACGCAGTTGCTGGGCGTAAAAGCAGTCATCACCCGCAGTTTCGAGCGTATCCACCGCAACAACCTGGTGGGCATGGGTGTCTTGCCCTTGCAGTTCCTGGGTAACGACAGCGTCACGACCCTGAATATCACGGGTCGCGAGACCTTCGACATCAGCGGATTGGAAAACGGCATTCGTCCGCAGCAGGACGTGCTGCTCACCATCCACCGCGAAGACGGCAGCACGCAGGAAGTCAAGCTGCTGCTGCGTATCGACACGCCGATCGAGGTTGATTACTACCAGCACGGCGGCATTCTGCCTTTCGTGCTGCGTCAACTGCTGGCGGCCTGATCGCCCGGATTACCGGGCAACATGGGAGGTCGGGTCATCCCCCGACCGCTTTTTACGTCCGAGCTGCGGCTAGCGGTAAACTAGCGGGTTCTACTACAGAATTCGGATAGTGCCCAATGGCTCGTTTTCGTGCCCGCAGTGGTTCCAAATTGAACCGTGACGCCCAGCGTCTGGTGTCCCTGGCGACCGGTCTGGACCGTTCCGGAAGCCGCGTCGAAGATCGCTTTTGGGAGGATCAACTGGGCGCGGCGATTCCAAAATTGCTCAAGAGCGGACAAGACGACACGCTCGAAGCCGCCCTCGATCACCTGAGTGAGCTCGGTACCGGCGCTTATGAAGTTCTGATCGAACAGGCTGAAACGCTGTCGGAATCGACCCAGATCGAGCGCGACGGGCAATTGCACGACGTCTTGCTGGTCGTCGCCCCGCTGGTCGCGTTCACCCGCTACGTGATCCCTCAAGGCCCCCTGTCGGCCGATGTGCTGGCCACCCTCACTGCTCACCTCCACGGCCACATTCTGGCCGACAACGTGAATCTGTCCCTGGTTCCGGCCTTGGTCAGCGTCGATCAGATGCCCCGCACGTTTTCTGAAACCTGGGCCTGGTTGAGTCGCCTGGGCCAACACAGCCTGACACAGGGATCGACAGCGCAGGCGCCCCACAGCGACGCCGAAACGGCCCCCATGCTGGCCGACACGCGTTATATGGTGGCGGCTGTGTCGGTGCCGGTCGGTGCGCCTGTCTTTCGCTGGCAAACAGCGACGGGCGATCCCGTCCAGGCGCGCGAACAGGCGCTGGCCGATTGGACGACGCAACTCCAGCCGACGTTTGCGAGTTTGCTGCCGGGTTGCGGGTTCGAGCTTCTGCTGCCCGATGCCTATTACTTGAGCAACCGCGAAGCCGATCGACGACTGCGTCCGCTGTCGCTGACGGCGGCGGTCAATTGGCTGCAATCCAGTGTCAGCCTGGAGCCCTCCGACTTGCGTGCCGTCATTGGCGGTTGCGGCGAGACGCGCATCGACGAGTACCGCATCAGCTTTACCGCGAGAGACGGCAAGGACGTGTTTTATGGCTGCGTGTGGCCCTTGTATGGCCGGGAAGACGATGCTGTCGATGCGGAAGACCGTCCGACGGTTGTCGACGAGATCGCAGCGCAACTGAAAGCCTTGGGCGTTGCCGAGATTCGTCAGATACCGGGCTTGCTGCCTGCGGAGTTCTGCGAGGATTGCGGCACGCCCTACTTTCCCAACCCGGTCGGCGAGATGGTGCATGCCGGCTTGCCGGAAGACGCCAGCGAAGGCCCCGCGCACTTTCACTGATCGGTCGTCGGGTCGACCCGGGAGGAAACACGCCGATGGTATCAGCGCACTTGTCGCCCGCCCCACCTGCCTCCCGCAAGCAGGTCGACATTTTCTGCCGGGTAATCGACAACTATGGCGATATTGGGGTGTGCTGGCGTCTGGCCCGCAGATTGGGTGACGATCTGGGCTGGCGGGTCCGGCTGTGGGTGGACGATCTGCACAGCTTTGCCCGCCTTGCACCTGCCCTGGACTCGAGTTCGGCGCGTCAGTCCCTAGGCACGATCGAGGTGGTGCATTGGAACGTCGAAACGCTAGCCTCGATCTCGTTTCATACCGGGCACTCGGCCTTTGTCGATTCAAAGCGAACGAGTTTCGAGCCCGGCGATCTGGTGATCGAAGCGTTTGCCTGCGATCCCCCTGCCGCGTTTGTCGCCGCCATGAAAGTGCGTGCGGTGCCGCCGGTGTGGATCAATCTCGAATACCTGTCGGCCGAATCATGGGTCGCGAGCTTCCATGCGCAGGCGTCGCTACGCAGCGACGGCCTGCGCAAAACCTTTTTCTTTCCAGGCTTTGGGCCAGATACCGGGGGCTTGCTGCGCGAGCCAGGTTTATTGGCCATGCGCGATGTCGTGCAGCACAGCCCTGCGAGCCGCCTAGCGACATTGCGTGCGATAGGCTTGCCGCAAGTGGCCCACGCCATCGAGACCGGACGGCTCGCCCGGCCCGAATCAACCGACGAGTCGACGGCAAACCGGCCCGCCAACGTCTTGGAAGCCCCCCGTCTGGCGAGCGTGTTTTGCTATTCGAGCATCGATCTCCGGGCGATATTCGAGGCGCTGGCGCGAACCGGCCCATGGATCGTCGCCATTCCTCATGGCGTTGCAGCGCACGCCGAGGCCTTGGCCGAATGGCTGAATCAAGCGTTGAATGAAGGCGTGAGCGAAGCGGACCCTCACCACGCTGCTTTACGCATCGAACGCTTCAGCCTACTGTCTCAACCCGACTACGACCGCCTGCTGTGGAGTGCCGACTTGAACATCGTGCGAGGCGAGGATTCGTTCGTCCGCGCACAGTGGGCCGCTCGTCCCTTGCTGTGGCACATTTATCCGCAAGAAGAAGGGGCGCACTGCGTCAAACTGGACGCCTGGCTGGACGCTTGTGCTTGTCCGGCAGAAATTGCCCGTGTCATGCAGGCCATGAATCCCCTCATACCGATCTCGACCGACGCCGGCAGGCCAGTACTCGGCGCATGCGCAGCATCGATCGGTGCAGAAGAAGCACCGTTTAACGCCGATGAGTCATCGAACAACGCCAGCATACTGGCGGATCACCTGACGCTGGCATTGCGCAAACCCCACTGGCAGGCTTGGCAAACGCAGGCCGCAGCGTGGAGCGAGCACTTGGGCGAAATGTCCGATCTAGCCGACAACTTGATCGCTTATTATGCTTTGGTCATCAATTCACGCTAGAATTCTGGGTTTCCTAGTGATAACCGGCCAAAATAGTGGCTAAATATTTGGGTCAAAAGCTTTTGGCCCGGGAGTTACGAAATAGATGAAAACCGCTCAGGAATTGCGGGTCGGTAACGTGGTGCTGGTGGATGGTAATCCGCTGGTGGTCCAGAAAGCTGAATACAACAAATCGGGCCGCAACGCGGCCGTGGTGAAGCTGAAATTCAAGAACCTGCTGTCGGCGGGCGCCAGCGAGTCCGTCTATAAGGCCGACGAGAAGTTCGATGTCGTCACCCTGGATCGCAAGGATTGCACCTACTCGTACTTCGCCGATCCCATGTATGTCTTCATGGACGAAGAGTACAACCAGTATGAAATCGAGGCCGACAGCATGGGCGACTCGCTCAACTACCTCGAAGAAGCCATGCCTGCCGAAGTGACCTTCTACGAAGGCCGCGCCATCTCGGTCGATCTGCCCACCACCATCGTGCGCGAAATCACCTATACCGAGCCGGCAGTCCGTGGCGATACCTCAGGCAAGGTGCTCAAGCCTGCCAAGCTGGCAACCGGCTACGACATCAACGTACCTTTGTTCTGCGCGATTGGCGACAAGATCGAAATCGATACCCGCACCAACGAGTATCGCAGCCGCGTGAACTGATGTGCCGTAGGTTCGAACGTGCGTCTCCGACGCCTGTCGAACCCACAACAAAACACCCCGCAGCCGTTTCTGGCATTGCGGGGTGTTTTTGTATCTGCATACACCAGCCGGGTATGCGATGCGTCAAGACGTCTTCATGACCGCCAGGCGGTGCCCGATATTACCGCCGGCGAGCGCCCGATCCGACCTTGGCCTGTTCGGCCTCGAGCGCGTCGATCCGTTTTTGCGATCGCGCAATTCACGTCGGGCGTCGTCGCGCTGTTTGGCCAACTCGGCCAGTTCACGCAATTGGATCAGGTTTCGCAATTCGGACCCGAGTAGGCATCGCTCAAAGAAACGGAACATGCCGACAGACTGGCGCTCAAGCCCAGTGGCGTCACCGAACTGGATGCTTGCGTTCATGCCTGTGCCCTTTTATCGGTGGGTCACATCGGGGTCAGGCGACGATGCACGTTGGGCAGCCACGCCGCCAACCAACCGTTGCGTGCCCGATCGACACCGACGGGTTCGGCCACGACCGCATCCACGAATGTCGTCATCGCGCGGATGTACAGATCCCGTTCCGACATCTCGTGCAGCAGCTTGCCTTGATTGCCGCACACGATCAGGGGCAAGGCACGGTCGGGCAAGGTGCCGGCCAGATGCAGGCCGAATCGCTCGGCGATCTGCATGGCCGTCATGCCATAGCGTTCGTCGTAGCGGTTCACCACCAGCTTGAGATGGCTGATATCCACATGCTGCGCGTCGAGTGACTTGAGCTGCCCATCCAAGGACACCAGCGAACCGACGCTCTGGTCGGTGACCAACCACGTTTCATTCGATGCGCGCGCCAGACCGCCGACGAATTCGGGATGCGAGAAGCCGCCAGCATCCATGATCAACATGCCGAACGTTTCTCGAATACGCTCGAATAGCATCAGCGATTCGGACTGAGAGACGCTGCGCATTTCGTCAATGTCTTTGGGCAGCGACAGCATGCTCACGCCATTGCGGGCGCTGACCATGGCCGAATCCAATAAGGTCGCATCGACTCGATGTAACTCCCGCGCGGCATCGACGAAGCTGAACTCGCTATTGACGCCCATGTACAGCTGGCAATCGCCCACAGGCAAGCCCAGATCCATCAAGGCCACGCGCTCGGCCAAGGGCAACTCGGTCGCTTCTGCCGTGCTTTTACGTGCGCGTGCGGCTTCGAACAATCGATCTTGCAGCAGCCCCGCCAGATGAACGGCCAAGGTGCTGGCCCCGACACCAGGACGTGTCCCCAACACCAGCACGCTGCGCTTGGTGCCCGGCATAGTCGAGCTGTTGCCCTGCCCATCCGATAGGCTCAGCACGCTGTTGACGACATCACGGACTTCTTGCGGGTCGCCGCTCGGATCGATGAAGTCGGCCACGCCAGCCCGCAATGCCGCGATCGCACTTTCGGGCTCGGCGATGGAACCCACCGCCACGCGAGGCAGGCCGGGAGCGATGCGGGCCAGCGTCTTTGCCAGATCGCTGGTGTGCAACAGCTTGCCAGGCAATAGCGGATCCAAGGTGAAATCGAGAAAGACCAGTTTTGGCCCGATCTCAGTCAAGCGTTGGGCCAGCTTGTCGTAAAGCGGCACTTCCTGAATCAAGAGACCCCGGTCGCCCAAGGCCGTGCCCAACCGGGCCGCCACCGCATTGGCCCGAGAGCAGAACAGAAAGCAATCGCCGTGCTGGAGTCCGGCCAGTTCCTTGGTATGCGCTTTCATATTGTTCACCTTGAGAATCCCGGCATATCCTGATGACCCAGTGGCCCTACCAGATAGTGGCCCCAGGCGTTGAATCCAGAGTCGCTGACCTCCTGCCGCTCGCCAGGCAGCGGCAAGTTGACCCCGGCGGCAATCGTCCGAACCAAACCAGGGGTCACGAGAATCACTAATTCGCGATCGGACTGCAAATAACGCATGCTGCGAAAAAACGCACTAATGATGGGAAGGTCGCCCAGTTCGACGATGGTGTCCGCGCGGCGAGTACGCAATGCCGGAATCAAAGCAGGCGAATCACCGCCCAATTGAATGGCGTTGGCGTAATCCCATTCGCTCGCTTCGGGCGCGACCTTCAATGCGATACGGTCGCGGCTCAATATCGTGGGCGTCACGGTCATGTTCTGGCTTTGCGCGACCACGCGCACCGCATGGATCTGCGGCGCGGTGAGCCCTGCGTAAGCACAGCCGCCACCACCAGGGTGTTTGGCAGCCGCCGGACACATAGAGATAGAACCACGCGTCGGCAAGCATCCAGGAGATGGACAACGACCACCACAACGTTTCTCCCAGCATCGACGTATCGACAGCTTCAAAAACACTTAACACTCGAACGGCAAGAGCTCACAGGCATTCCCCTATGAATCATGTCGAGCTCCTTTGAGCATCGAATTGATCGGCGCGCCTGCACAAGCAAATAGAGGCTCCGCCCTACCGCCCCTCTCACCACACCCGTTTGTCGGAAGGTGATATCAAGACATCCATGCGCGCCGAAATATCGGCGCGATATTGTTTAGACGTCCGCCACAACTGCACTCGCATTGCGAGCAAGAGCGCTGCGGACAAGAAAAAGGTGATGTACGGCAAGGACATGCCCGAAAATCCATCGACGTTCCGAGCCAGGGGCGTCGTGCAGATAAAAGTACCCGCCAACGTCCCGGTGTAATGCATGCCGCAGACGGCAGCGCCCATGATTGCAGCGCCCAATACCCGCTGCCGTAACGAGGCGATATTGAATGCAAGCCACAGGGCGGCGCTAGCAGCAACGATGGCTATCGCCACCGAAAGCACGAGCAAACTGTTGCTCCACATAATATCGGCGGGAATGTGAAGAGCCGAAACCCCGATGTAATGCATCGCCGCGACACCCGCACCAGCAATGACGCCGCCAATAAGACAGCGCAACGTCGAAAACGTCGAATGTGCGACAAACCATAATGCCAAGCCAGAGAAAAATACCGAAACCAAAAGACTGGCAATTGTCCTGCCATAATCAAATATCAAAGGAAAAGGGAAATTCTGCGCCTGCATTCCTATGAAATGCATACTCCAGATACCCACGCCCCCCAGCGCGAACGCGGCTAGCACGATATACCCCGTTCGCAGCCCCAACTCGCCCACTCTGCGTATGCGGGCTGCCGCCATCAATGCGACCAGCGAACCCAGCACGGCAATGAAGTAGGACAACGCAACAAGCGCACTGTCGAAAGAAATAGGTACGATGTCGCCGGGAGCCATCATTAAAACCTCACACAAATGTGTCACAAATCCGAAAATCGAATATATCGCCGGATCTGCATGACAGCTGTTATCTGTATATTCACGCTTATGAATTAACCTTTGCATTGTGTAAATCAAGTTTCACGGGCACACACAGCCTTAAAAACTAGGGTTTCCCCTAAAACCTATCGATAACGAGGGATTTCTTGTAACAAAAACAGAAAAACCTCACGCCACACTGATTAACTTACTCTCCTCTTACATTACGTCGGACTGATTTTCAAACCAATAACAGTTATCTCACCCGTTTGGGTGGGATTTTTCATGGAGTGATATTCTTTTATTTATGAAGGGTTTTTCGCTCATTAGCGAAGCTGACACCATGTAGCTTCATTTTCTGCACCGATCGGTTGTCGCAGTGCCTTGCTTCCGTCGGTCGATGCGACACCCAGTACCGCGCGAGAACAAGCACTTCAAGCGCACGGGGCCTTGCGCCTGACGCCGCACAGCGCCGAGGTGACTGGCGTGAAATCGCTGCCCTTCGCCAACGGCCATGTCGTGGTCACCGTCGTCGAGGGCCATGTATCGCGGGTAGCTATCGAGGGCGACGTGGGCGCTGCCGCCGTTCGATTGGCCTCGCTTGGCGAGGCAAGGACTGAAGAGCGCCCATTGACTCAAGCCACACCGGAACGCGTGTTGAACTTGATGCGAATAATGCTGGGCGAGCAGATCCGGCTGACATGTCCGGCAGCCCTTCTTCTCATAACGCGTTAGTGTGACCGGATGACAATATCACTCACGATATGTCTTCCAAGCGTGGCACGGCAGCCAGCAAATGGCGCGTGCTGGCGTGGCTCGGTGCATGCAGTACGGTTTCGGCCGAGCCGATTTCGACGATACGGCCGCCATCCATCACAGCCACTCGATCGGCCAGGTATTCGACCACTCCGAAATTGTGGGTGACGAAGAGGTACGCAATGCCTAATTCGGCTTGCAAGTCGCGCAGCAGATCGAGAATCTGGGCCTGAACGGACACGTCCAGCGCAGATGTCGGTTCGTCGCAAATCAATATTTTGGGCGACACGGCCAGCGCGCGCGCAATGGCGATTCGCTGGCGTTGACCGCCCGAAAATTCGTGGGGATAACGGTCTACGGTGTTGGCCGGCAAACCGACCCGATCGAGCAGATCGGCAATTCGACGGGTCGATTCGTCGTCCGCGCCCTTGCCATGTTTGTCGCCCGCGTCCAAGGCGCGTACGCCCTCTTGCAAAATCGCCCCCACTCGCATGCGAGGATTCAGGGAAGCGAACGGATCTTGAAACACGATCTGAATATCGCGTCGCATGTCCGCCAGCGTACTGCGCGAAGCGGTCAATAAATCGGATCCTGCCATCGTTGCGCGACCCGAGACATGCGCGCCATCGATCAAGCGCAATAGCGCTTTTGCCGTCGTGGTCTTGCCGCAGCCCGACTCGCCCAATAGCACCAGGGTCTCGCGCGGATATAAATCGAAGCTCACGCCATCGACGGCTTTGACATGGCCCTTGACCCGCTTGAGCAAGCCGCCTCGAATCGGATAATGAACTTTCAGATCGACAACGGAAAGCAATGGCGCGACAGTGTCGGAACCGGTGGCGGCCGGCGTAGGTGTAGCGGTAGGCGCTGATGTCGATGCTGGTATAGCAGAGGCAGAAACGGAAGCCTGAGTGCTTTTTGCGGCACTACCGGACAATCGCCGACCTCGCTTGGCATACGTTGGAATCGCGGCGAACAAAGACAAGGCATACGGATGCGTAGGCCGATCGAAAAACACGTCGGCCGGCGCGCTTTCCACGATCTCGCCCGCTCGCATCAGCGCGACGTGATGCGCGGTGTGCCGCACGACGGCCAGATCGTGCGTGATCAGCAACATCGCCATTCCCAGCTCGCGTTGAATATCGGCCAGCAAGGCCAAAATCTGAGCCTGCACGGTGACATCCAAGGCGGTCGTCGGTTCGTCGGCAATCAACAATCTGGGTTCGGCTGCCAGCGCAATCGCAATCATGATGCGTTGCTTCTGCCCCCCCGAGAACTGAAACGGATAATCGTTCACTCGCCGCTGGGCATCCGGTATGCCGACGCGCGCCAACCAATGCAGTACCCGCGCACGCACCGCATCGCCACGCAAAGGAGTATGAACTCGAATGATTTCCGCAATCTGCTCGCCTATGGGCATGACCGGATTAAGACTGGTGGACGGCTCCTGGAAAATGATGCCGATACGACCGCCCCGCACTTGCTGCATCTCTGTCTCAGCCAGCATGGCAATGTCGCAATCGGCCAATCGGATTTGCCCGGCAATCGTTCGCGCAGCATCCGGTAGCAAGCGCAGCATAGCCAAAGCCGTCATGCTTTTACCGCAGCCCGATTCGCCCACCAGAGCGAAAGTCTGGCCCCGGGCGATCGTCAATGCCAGATCGCGGACGACCGGCACGAGCGAATCTTCGTTCTCTATGGCAATGCGTAAACCGCTGACCTGCATCAAGGGCGCGTCGGTGGGCGTGTGCGTCGTATTCATTCGGCGATCCTCAAGAGCCATGACGGGCGTCGATCAGGCGGGGACGGCGGCGCTGCGCTCGAAATGCCCGGCTGCGGGGGTCGAACGCCGCCCGAACAGCGTCGGCGAACAAGTTGGCCGACAACACCAGGGCCAGCATGAATACGAATGCCGTCACCAAACTCCACCAGACCATGGGCTGACGCGACATATCCATACGGGCCGAATCGATCATGGCGCCAAACGAGGCCATGGTGGGGTCCACTCCGATCCCCAGGTAAGACAGAACCGCCTCGTATAACACCAGCCCAGAAAATTCGAGCACAAGTGTGATGAGAACGATGTGCATGACGTTTGGCAGAATATGCCGCAACATGATGCGAAAGTGCGAAACGCCGAACGCACGAGCTGCCTGGATGTATTCCTGCTCCCGCAGCTTGAGCGTCTCGGCCCGCAGCAGACGGCACAACGCAGCCCAGCCCGTCAAACCCAGGATCATGCACAGCAGAAAGAGCCGCAGATCGGCACGCTGGGCCGAGGTTGGGAACAACTCGGGATGTGTGTCGATGTACGCTTGCATCAACAGCACGCAGGCCGCCACCAGCAACACACTGGGAATCGAGGTCAATGTGGTGTAGACATATTGAATGACGTCGTCGACGCGGCCTTTGAAGTAACCCGCCGAGATGCCCAGAATCAACGCAGGTGGCAGCATCGCCAGGGTCGTCAGGCTGCCGATGACGAGCGCCGTGCGGATGCTGCGCAGCGCCTGCCACAGCACGTCGTTGCCGACCTGGTCGGTACCGAACGGGTGATATCCCGTCACCAGCCCGCCAACCACGCCCGCAATCCAGGTCAGCACCAGCCACGTGATCAGCATGGCGCGCGCTGGCACGCTGGTATCGTTGCGCCGAAGGTCGCGTGCAGCCTCTCGCCAGCCCTCGCGCCGCCGCCGTAGCAGTGCCATTACCACGAAGACGGTGGCTGCCCACACGGCCAGACCCACGGCTCCGCCACCCAGCGCGCGCCCAGCGATGTCACCGCCCCGAGGAGCATCCGGATCGGCGAGATGCCGGGCACCATGCTCCAATCGACGGAAATCGCGCACCGGCCCGGTGTCAGTCAGCATGCTTTCCTTGTAGTAGGTTCGAGTGGCCAGCGGCGCAGAGAAGCGTCGCTCGGGTTGAGTCAACAAGGATCCTTGCACCAGTTCTTCCAGGGCCGACCGCACGATGGGCGCGTACGTCCGGGGCGAGTCCGGGGACGCGCCCGGCGCGACGGGCAGCTGCGGACGGTAATGAATCGAGTCCAGCAGACCGATCGCGACGAAGATGCTTAACACCACGGCGGAACACATGGCAGGCGCATCTGTCAGCACACGTCGCCAATTGGCACGCATGTTCGGACTACGACGAACAATGAGGGCATAGACGATTGCGGCCAATACGAGGCCCCATAGGGCAAGGTCGGTCCAGAGCAAGACAAATTGCGGCATGGTGGTCTACTCGAAGCGGATACGCGGATCGGCGATGGTGTAAGAGATATCTGCCAGCAGCAGTCCGGCGATATACAGCACAGATCCCAAGAACACCATCGAACGCACCACGGAAAAATCCTGCTGGTTGATCGCGTCAATGGTGTAAGAGCCCAGCCCAGGGATGCCGAAGAACGACTCGGAAATCAGGCTGCCCAAAAACAGCAAGGGCAAGACCGCAACCGAACTGGTCAGAATGGGCAACATGGCGTTGCGCAACACATGCTTGAGTAAGACCACGCGCTCGGGCAAACCTTTGGCTCTGGCCGTTCTGACGTAGTCCTTGCCGATCTCTTCAAGAAACAGCGTTCGGTAAAAGCGCGCTTCTGGCCCCAAACGAGCCAGTACGCCAACCAAGATAGGGAGCGCCAGGAACTTCGCCGATTCCCAGCCCCACGTGAATCCAGAATAAGGCACTAGGCGAAGCACCTTCGCGAACAACCATTGCCCCGCAATGATGTAGAACAGGAGCGAAATCGACAGCAGGATCACACACAGCACCACGCCCCAGAAATCCAACTGGGTCGATCTGAAAAACACCAGCACGAGTGCGAAGCCGATGCTGGCGATCAGGCTCAACACGAACACCGGAACGGCCAGTGCCAGGCTGGGGCCCACGCGCTGTGCGATTTCGCTGTTGATGTCGTGGCCTTGATCGGCCGCGCCGAAATTCAAGCTCAATAGCGGCACAGATCGGGTATAGAAGATGGTATCGGTAAGTTTTTCCGAGCCCGCCGCCTCGGTATTGAGAAACAAAGGCTTATCGTAGCCTCGCACCGTCTTCCACCGCTCTATGGCGTCTTGCGACACATGTTGTCCGCCAATCGATATACGCGCCATGTCGTCGGGAGTATTGACAGCGAAGAACAGAATGAACGTGAACAGGTTCACGCCAATCAAAATGAATACGCCATACAACAGACGGCGAAGGATGTAGGCGGTCATCGGCTGATCTCCTCGGCCTGAGCTGCGGGCGTGCCAAAAGCGGTCTGACGCTGGGCGCGGCGCAACGTGCGCCACGAGACACCCAGCACCAACGCCAGTAAAACCACAATAACGGCCAAGGGCCAGAATACCGGGCGGTTCCATTCAGCGATTTTCTCGACCCGTAGGGCGGGATCGAGCTTCATGAACTGCGCGGTGTTGCGAATCACGACCGCGGGCCTGGCGTTGCCCACCCATTGCTGGTAGGCCGCGGCACCCGCCGGGTTATAGCCGAACATCACAGGTACGTCCCGTCTCAGAATATCGACCATTTGATCGATAATCGCCTGCTTCTCGGACGTATCGTCCAATAAGACCATCTTGCGATAGAGCGCGTCGTAGTCGGGGTTGCTATAGTTGGACGAGTTTTCGCCCCGATACTCGACCTTGCCATTCGGCCCATAGAACAGGGTCAAGAAATTCTCGGCGTCCGGGTAATCGGCATTCCAACCGAACATGAACAATTGCATGGCGCCGGTCTCGGCTTTCTGCTGCCAGCGATTGAAGTCGGTTGCGCGTAAATCCAGCTGCACGCCCAATCGACCCAGGCTGCGACGCATCCAGTCGTATACCGGGCTATTGCCACCGCCCGTCATCGAGTCGTAGCTGATTACCAGCGGCGCCCCAGTTTTGGCGTTACGGCCGTTGGGATAACCTGCTTCGGCCAACAGACGCTTGGCTTCGTCGAGTGACTTTTGCTTCGGTTTGCCATCGATTACATCGAACAACACCGGATTGATGCTTTCCGAATCGGATCGATAGCCAAAGATACCTGGCGGAATGGGCTGATGTGCCACTACCCCTTTACCACCGTTGAAAATGACAATGTATTCGTTCCAGTCCAGAGCGATCGACAACGCCTGACGCAGCTTGCGGTTGCGTTCAGCCTGCTCCGGCGTATCGCCTTTACCCAGCACGGGATCCAGCCAGTTGTATGACAGATACCAGGAAGTCTGCTCGATCACTTCAGGCAATTGAAATCCACGCTCTTTGAACAACTGCGCCCGTTCGGCATAATCTTGCATGGCCAAGCTCAAGCTGCGGCCGTACTCCGATCGATCGAGCATCGGACTGTCGTAATAGCCTTGCTCGAACTTGCCCTCCATGGGCACGCTTTCTTTCTCATAGCGGTAGACCAGCTTATCGATGAAAGGCGTAGGCTTGCCACAGTCGGCCAGCATGCCCGCCTCGCGGTCTCCGGGATTGCCCTCGCAAGGATAAGGAAAGCCCCAATAATTGGGATTTCGCTCGAGCGTATAGCCTTGGTTCAGGGAAAAGTCGGTCAACATGTACGGGCCCGAACCCGCAGGCCACCGCCCCCATATCAGATTGCGCTCGGCCATGCCGGCTTGTGCGTAAAAATTGTCGGCCTCCCAGGGAATCGGCGAAAAAAACGTCATCGCCATCCAATACAACACTTGGGGATCGCGGCCTTTGACCCGAATTCGCAGGGTGAAATCGTCCAGGGCTTCGACACCGGCCAGCGGATACTTCCGTAAATCCAGCCACCGGGCGGCTTGCGCGCCTTGGGTATTCAAGGTCTTTTCGGCCGCTAGAAGGGTGTCTCCGAACGCCTCCATACCGACAATGCGTCGCCCGATACTGGCCATGGCGGGCGATGGCACACGCGGACTTGCAATCCTCTTTATGCCGTAGACGTAGTCGTGAGCGGTCACCTCGCGCGAGCCAGTCTGCGGGAAATCCAACGGCCGTTTCACATCGGGCAAAGACGAGAAGTCGATAGGGACGTAGTGTTGGCTGCCATCAGACTTCAGGACGAACGCAGGATGTGGGGCAAAACGCATTCCCCGCCGAATCTTGATGTCGTAGACGCTTTCGACCACCTGATCGCCAGCGACGTCATCGGGCAGGCGGTCACCTTGCGCATCGAAAAATGCCGGACGAGGCACCGCCTCGGCTGCCAATCCTTCCAGTGCGTACGGCCGCTTAAGGTAGTGATAGCGAAACAGCGGTTCATAGCTGTTGTACGTGATCTGGGTGTCGCTCGACGCAAACGAAACCGTGGGATCGACGCTGCGTGGCGAACTACCGAAAAACGCGGAGTAAAACGCGTTTTCGCCTGCCTCGTTGCCGACATATGGGCTATTGATGGGATTGGCCGCAGCCGCCACGGCGGATGCGCCGATAGCCAGGATGATCGTAGCTGATCGAAAGATCGGTATAAGCCCGCAACTTCTCATTGTTGATCCGTAGTGATTGCGCTCTAGTGCAAAAGGATAGCGTACGCATCAAGGGGCGACGTCAAGATTTCCATATCGATCTCATCGCACTTCGGTTGCGGCATCAATTGCCGCATCGTTGCTGACGCCAACAGTCGTATCGCCAGGCCCATGGCGCAACGGGTTCGGGATCGGACCAGAGCCCAAGACCGGCATCACGTGCCATGTTTTGCACCTCGGGAAAAGTGACATCCCGGAGGTAACGTCCCTTTGCCGCGGTATAGGCCCACGCGTATCCCCCTGCGACTTGCGCCCGATTGGCAGATTCTCCTGTGTCATCTTGCAATACACAGACATCGCGTCCGTACTGGTCCGGTGCATAGCAATGCGCCGAGACAAGACGGCCTTTCAGCCATTGCTCCAAATGGCGACGGGATGCTTCGGCATGAGGCTGGCCGGGTCGATCCCGCCCACCCACCATTTCGGGCGCGTCGATGCTGTCCAGGCGAATGCGACGAACGCCCGAATCGGTGGCGAAGCGAACACTGTCGCCATCGGACACCTCGATCACTCGTCCGGTGTATACGCTCAGCACGCGGTCGGCAGTCTGTTCGGCCCTGGCGCCGGGAGCCGCCAAGGCGGACTCTCTCGTAGCGGGGGATCGACGATCGGCCTGCGCCGTCTGCCCCCTGCGCGTGTCTCCGCCCGAATCGTTCAGCGTCAAATAAGCACCGGTCACCGCCAGTACCAATATGAGGGCGACGGCCCGAACTCGGCGAGCAAGGGGATCTCTACGAAAAGGTTTCACAGCCAACCTGTCTTGCGAAAGCGCCAAAACAGCACACTGCAACTCGTTGCAATGATGCCCAGTGTCGCTGGATAACCCCAGGGTGACTTCAATTCCGGCATGAACTCGAAGTTCATGCCGTAGATGCCTGCGATAGCCGTCGGTACGGCCAGAATGGCGGCCCATGCAGCCAGCTTGCGAGTAGTGTCGTTCTGCGTCGATTGGCCGATCATCAGACTGGCTTCGAAGGCAAACGCCAGCGCTTCGCGTAGGCCGTTGATCAGTTCGTCGACGCGTAGAACGCGATCGGCCACTTCGCCGAAGTACGGCCTGGCATCCGGATCGATGTTGCTTATCTCGACTCTCGACAGACGACGGCAGATTTCGGCAAGCGGTGATATCGCCGCATGAATCCGCAACAAATCGCGCCGTTGTTTGTAGACCTTGCGGATGTCCGCGTCTTTTTGGCCTCGGATTAGCAGCTTCTGCTCGGCAAGTTCGACGCCATGCTCAAGTTGGGTCGCGGCCACGATATAGCGATCGACCAAGAGATCGAGAAGCTCGGCGGCAACGAAGTCGCTGCCGCGTGCGAGCAACAGCGGCGCGTCTTCCAGCCTCTGGCGCAACACACTGTGACTGGCCGCGGCACCTCGCCTAATCGTCAGCAAAAAGCCCTGCCCAATCAGGATCTGTGTCTCGCCGAACACGGCTTTGTGGCCTTCGATTTCGACGGTAATCGCCACCACCAACACCGCCTTACCGAAGTCGATGATCTTGGGACGACGATGCGGCGCCATCAACTCTTCTTTCGCTTTCTCGCCCAAAGCCAAGTCGTTGACCAAGCGTTCGACGAGTTCGGGCTTTGGCGATTTCAATCCAATCCACAACAAGCTTTCTGATTGACCCGCGTAGTTTCCGATCTCGTCCAAAGGCACTTTTCGTGCGTGGCGGCCCTGTCGATATGCGACCGATGCAATCACCTCACCGCCATAACGTTGCGTCAACGCACCCTCATCCAAAGTATCGATTGCAGGTTCGTCCGCATGTGAATCGTTCGGCGCCATGATGACTCCTTCAAGGTTCGAGCAAGCGTCGATAGTACCGCGTGGTGCGGCATTTCAGCCGATCGACGCAATTCTCGGAGTCGTCATTTCGTGTGCTGCATCGCATCGCGCAGACGTCTCGAGTGCGTTCTATATGCATCGACGCACAACATAAATTTACGTTGATGCGCGCGACTCTGCACCATAGGTACAGCAGTTGCGCTATAAAGCGGGTTATTGCGCACGTGATGTTTTTAAGTGCGTGCTGGAATCGAATGATCGCGAGAGCGGGAGAATCACACATGGCAACGACCCAACTGGATACGAAAGAACAAATCGCGGACAGCAAACCTGCTGACGCTCAGGACAAGGTGTCCACCTATCAGCAATCGGTCGACCAAGCGCTCGATCAATCCTTCCCCGCAAGCGATCCCATCTCGCCCAGCGCGGCGGAAAAAGCGGACCAACCCATTTCCACCGACAAAGACGATAAGGACTGGACAGTGACCTCTACTAAAGCGAAACCTGCGCGTAAGCCCGCCACGCGCGAGAAAGCGCCTGCCGATAAAGCCGCCGCAACCGCGACCGACGCAGGCGCGGTAAGCACCGCTGCCGTGTCGGCCACGCCCCCGGCTGCGAAGAAGGCTGCCGCGAGCAAGCCGGCAAGCAAGGCATCGACCAAGCAAGCCGCCACGCCTGCTCAAGCCGCAGCGAAGAAAGCGACCGTCGCCAAAGCGCCTACTAAGAAAGCCGCTGCAAAAAAAGCGACGGCCAAAAAGGCTGTAGCGAAGAAGGCCGTCGCGACCAAATCGCCCGCCCAGAAAACTGCTGCTAAAAAGGCTGTAACCAAGAAGGCCGTCACGACGAAGACCGTCGCTAAAAAAGCGCCGGTCAAGACAGCCGCTGCCAAGTCGGCACCCGTAAAAAAAGCCGCAGCGAAGAAGGTCGCGGCCAAGAAAGCGCCTGCCAAGAAGGCAGCAGTGAAGTCGGCAGCCAAGAAGGCATCCGTCAAGAAAGCAGCAGTGAAGCCGGCAGCCAAGAAAGCACCCGCCAAGAAAGCAGCAGTGAAGTCGGCAGCCAAGAAGGCGCCTGCCAAGAAAGCAGCAGTGAAGTCGGCAGCCAAGAAGGCACCTGCGAAGAAAGCAGCAGTGAAGTCGGCAGCCAAGAAGGCGCCCGCCAGAAAAGCAGCAGTGAAGTCGGCAGCCAAGAAGGCGCCCGCCAAGAAAGCAGCAGTGAAGTCGGCAGCCAAGAAGGCGCCGGCCAGAAAAGCAGCTGTCAAGAAAGTAGTCGCCAAAAAAGCCGTTGCCAAGAAAGCGGCCGTCAAAAAGGTAGTCGCCAAGAAAGCGGCCGCCAAAAAGGTCGCTGCGAAGTCAGCCGCGAAATCGGCAGTCGCCAAGAAAGCACCGGCTAAAAAAGCGCCCGCTCGCAAAGCAGTCGCCAAGAAAGCCCCTGCACGCAAGGCCGCCAAGCGCGCCTAAGATGTGAATGCGGGGCCCGAGCCCCCGTTTGCCGGACATCACGTCCAGCAAACGGGGGCTTTTTTATTGCCAGATCGCGCCAATTCGCCTGGCGATATCCAACGTCGCCGGTTTGGCCTCGATACGTGCAGGCAAACTGCCCAGCGGCGGCGGTTTGGGCAGATGATCGAACAGCGGCAACATGGCATCATCGATGAATCGCGACCGCGTGCCGTACACATGGCGATCGCCCATTCCAGTCTGCTGAGTGACATAAAAACGTTGCGGCACAATCACATGCAAAGATTGGCGCGCGCGCGTCATGGCGACATACAGCAGCCGACGCTCTTCTTCGATGTCGGCCTCGCTGCCCGTACTCATATCCGATGGCAAACACCCATCGACGACATTCAGAACATAAACCGAACGCCACTCCTGCCCTTTGGCCGAGTGAATGGTGGACAGAATCATGTAGTCCTCATCCAGCAAAGGGACGCCCGACTCGGCGCTGGTCGCATCCGGCGGGTCCAAGGTCAATTCGGTCAGAAAATGCTCCCGGCTGGTGTATCCGGGCGCAAGCCGCAAGAGCTGGTCGAGATCGGCCCGCCGCACTCGGGCATCGTCGAACAGCCGTTCGAGCTGGTCGCCATACCATCCAAGAGCGATATCCAGATCGGTGGGCCACGTCAAACCGGGTTCGCGCAAGCGTTCGTACGCCTGCTGGAATGCAGCCCAGTCTTGAGCTGCCGAAGCGCCGGGCTTGAAGTCACGCAGAACGGCGCGTGCATCGACAGCCTGCGCCAGACTGTCCATCAGCCGCCCGGCCTTGGCCGGTCCGATACCCGCCACACGCTGAAGGATTCGAAAACCTGCCAACCGATTCTGCGGATTCTGGGCAAAGCGCAACATCGCCACCAGATCCTTGACATGGGCAGCCTCCAGAAACTTGAGCCCTCCAAACTTCACGAACGGTACGTTGCGACGCGTGAGTTCGAGTTCGAGCGCCGCACTGTGATGCGAGGTCCGGAACAAGACCGCTTGCGAAGTGAGTGCCACGCCTGCCTCCCGGGCTTCCAGGACGTGATCTGCGATCCATCGAGCCTGCCCCGCCTCATCGCTGACCGTCACCAGCTTTGGTTTGTCGGACGAAGGCTTATCGGTCCATAAGGCTTTGGCATAACGCTCTTTTGCCCGGGCAATGACCGCATTGGATGCATCCAGGATGGGCTGGGTCGAACGATAGTTACGCTCTAGCGTGACGATACGCGCCGGCTGATCGAACTTGACGGGAAAATCGAGAATGTTGCGTACCGTCGCCGCCCTGAAGGCATAGATCGACTGCGCGTCGTCACCCACCACCGTTAACCCGCAGCCGGTCGGCTTGAGCGCCAAAAGAATCTCGGCCTGTAGCGCATTGGTGTCCTGGTATTCGTCCACCAGCACATGATCGAAGCGACCGCCTATACAGCTGGCCAGGGCAGCATCCTGCATGACTTCACGCCAATACAACAGCAGATCGTCGTAATCGAGAATATGTTGATCGTGCTTGCTGCGGGCATAGGCGGCAAACATTTTCCTGAGCTCGTCGGCCCAGGCCTCACACCAGGGAAAATGCTGGCGCAACACATCGGCCAAGGGCTCGCGGCTGTTCACTACTCTGGAATATATCGACAGGCAAGTGCCC
>Ga0228623_1000234_pt1 | contig 28109 bp, 30 predicted proteins | sample 28DmetaG_FD_182856 | JGI IMG/M metagenome (GOLD analysis project Ga0228623, IMG submission 182856) | Seawater microbial communities from Monterey Bay, California, United States - 28D | ecosystem: Environmental > Aquatic > Marine > Coastal | place: USA: California | collected 2016-10-04 | reverse complement strand
TATTTTTATCAAATAAATTCAAACAAAATTTTATAAAATAACTTTGCTAAACTTTGGCAAAAATAACAAAATTAAACAGTTTCAAATCTATAAATTAGATAATTGGTTTTTCAGAGGTTCCTTAAGATTAAAAACCTTGCTGACATAAGAAGTTCCAACCTTTTCCTTTCTGGCAATATCTACCAAAGAATCGAATTTACTTTCCTCCATTTCCATCTTCCACTTATAGTCTTTAACGATGGTTTTAATCAATTTATCGTCAAAATAAGTTTTTTGATCTTCTGACCTCATATTTTTGGGTATCATGAGTATATTGCCAAACCCAACTTCATATTAGATTAGCAACATCTAATTAAAGTTCTATGAATTCTAAGATAATTTATCGCAAGCTTTTTTAATTCTATCACAAGCATCAATTAAAGAATCAAGTGAGGCGGCGTAAGATATTCTAAAATGAGGAGATAAGCCAAATGCTTCTCCAGGAACTACAGCAACACCCTGCTCTTTTAGTAAATATTGAGATAATTCATTATCATTTTCTATAATTTTTCCATCGGGAGTTTTTTTGCCAATTAAGCCAGAACAATTGGGATAAACATAAAAAGCGCCATCAGGAGTAAGGCAAGAAATTCCATCTATAGAATTTAATAATTCAACTACTTTATTTCTTCTTTTTTGAAACTCATCTCTCATGATAAAAACCTGATCTTGAGGGCCAGAAATAGCTTCAGTTGCAGCATGCTGACTTATAGAACAGGTGCTGCTAGTTGATTGAGACTGAACCTTATTCATAGCCTTAATTAAATCTTTATTTCCAGCAGCATAGCCAATCCTCCAGCCGGTCATAGCGTAGGCTTTAGAAACACCATTAATAGTTAAAACCCTGTCATATAATTTTGGCTCAATTGCAGCAATATTATAGAATTTTTTATTATCAAATACTAAATGTTCATACATATCATCAGTTATTACCCAAATATTTGGATATTTTAAAAGAATTTGTGCAATTTCTTGTAATTCTTCTTTACTATAAAGCATTCCGGTTGGATTAGAAGGAGAGTTTAAAATTAACCATTTAGTTTTATCAGTAATGGCCCTTTCTAAATCATTTGGATTGAGTTTAAAGTTGCTTTTATCATCACAATCAACAATCACAGGATTGCCACCAGCAAGAGCAACCATATCAGGATAGGAAACCCAATAAGGCGAAGGAATAATAACTTCATCGCCCTCCTCTATCGAGGCCATGAAAGCGTTATAAATAGATTGTTTAGCACCTGTTGAAACTAAAATTTGATCCATTTCATAATTTAGATCATTATCTTTCTTTAATTTTTTTATTATTGCTTTTCTAAGAGTTGTAATACCTGCAACTGCAGTATATTTTGTCTGACCTTCCTTGATAGCCTTATAAGCTGCTTCTTTAATATTATCAGGGGTATCAAAATCTGGCTCCCCCATACCAAGAGAAATTACATTTTTTCCATCTTCTTTCATTGAGGCCGCTAAGGTTGAAATGGCAATAGTTGCTGAAGGTTTAATTTTACTTAATCTTGAATGTGCTATTATATTCATCATCATTTTATTTAAATTTTTAATTGCAGTAAATGCAACAAATGATTATGCTACCTACTAACTAAACTTCAATGATTTTTTAGTTTATTTTTAAGGAAAATTATTTAGTATAAATCTCTGATTGAAATCATTAATTAATTATAGTGAATAGTAAAATTCAAAATGTTAGGGGTACCAATGATATTTTTGGGCAAGAATTAGAATTATTTAACCAAATAGTTGAAACTGCAAAAAAAAGATCATTACAGCATAATTTTCAGGAAATTTCTACTCCAATTTTTGAATTTTCAGAAATTTTTGAAAAAAATCTTGGGAATTCTTCTGATATAATTTCAAAAGAAGTCTATAAATTTCAAGATAGATCAGAAAATAACTTAACCTTACGGCCAGAATTTACAGCTTCTGTTATTCGGGCTTTCATTAATAATGCTAATTTTCATAGCAATTTGCCCACTAAATTATTTTCTTATGGGCCAGTATTTCGCTATGATCGGCCCCAAAAAGGTCGTCGTCGTCAATTTCATCAGATAAATTTTGAAATTATTGGTTCTAAGCATTTTATGACTGATGTTGAGATTTTAACTTTAGCCTACAATATTTTAGATGATTTAAAGATTGCTAAAAAATCTGTTTTAAATATTAATTCTCTTGGAAATACTGAAGTTAGATCTAAATATGAAGAAGAATTGCGACAATATTTAACTAAATTTAAAGAAGATTTATCTCAAGATAGCAAAGTTAGATTAGAAAAAAATCCTCTAAGAATTCTTGATTCTAAAAATCAAACTGATCAAAAAATTCTTTTAGATGGTCCAAAAATAAATGATTTTTATGATATTGAAACTAAAAATAACTTAGAAAATATTATGAAAATTCTAGAAGAACAAAATATTTCTTACAAAATGAACTCAAACCTTGTTCGTGGTCTTGATTATTATAATGGTTTAGTTTTTGAATTTATGACCGATGAAATTGGCGCGCAAAATACTATTCTTGCTGGCGGTAGATATGATAAATTAATCTCTCAAATGTCTGGACCAGATTTGCCTGCAATTGGTTTTGCTGCTGGAATGGAAAGATTGTCTTTATTGATGGAGAAAAAAAAATCGGAAGAAAAATTGATTTCTTTAATCTATATTGGTGATGAACAAGAAAATTATGTTTTTAATATAGCTAATAAAATTAGAGATTTGAATATTAAAGTTGAAATTATTTATGGCAAAAATATGAAAAAACAAATGCAAAGAGCCAATATAATTAATTCTAAATTTGCTATTATAATTGGCTCTGATGAAAGAGAAAAAGAAGTTTTTAATCTTAAAAATCTTGATAATGGCGATCAAGAAATATTAAATTTTGACAATTTAATTAAAAAAATATCATGAAAAAAATACTCCTTATTTTATTTTTATTATCACATAATGTTTTTGCTGATAATATTTCTGACTCTCGTGAATTTGTGGCAAATATTGGTAATGCTATAGTAACTTTTAATGACAAGGATAGGCTAATTAAATTAATGGATCAGTCTATTTATTTTCAATGGATTTCACGTTTTGTTTTGGGTAAAAATTATCGTAAATTTGATGATAATCAAAAAAAAGAATTCACCAATTTATATAGGGAATTTTTAATTAATGCTTATGGTCCAAAATTTGACAATTATAAATCTAAATCTTTTAAAATAACTTCAATTGAGGAGAAAAAAAGATATGTTATGGTAAAATCTGAATTAGAAATTGATGATGGTACAAAGGTTGCTTTTGCCTTTAGGATTAAAAGAAATAAATCTAACAATCAATTTAAAATCATTGATGTAATTGTTGAAAAAGTAAGCTTGATTGAGACTCAGAGATCTGAATTTTCTTCTGCTATTTCACAAAATGGTGTCACAAAATTCTTAAAAATGATGCAAGAAAAAATCAATAATCAAAAGTTACAGACTAATGATAAAAAGTAATATTTTACCTATACATAATCGCTTAGACATTAAATTTTCTTATGGAAAGGGAGTTTATCTTTATGATGTAAATGATAAAAAATATCTAGATTTTGGATCTGGTATTGCGGTAAATATTTTTGGTCATTGCTATCCAAAATTAGTAAAGATTTTACAAGATCAGTCAGAGAAATTATGGCATGTTTCAAATCTTTATCAAATATCAGAATTAGAAGATTTTGCTCAAAATATTACTAAAAACACCTTTGCTGATTATGTTTTTTTATGTAATTCAGGATCAGAGGCCATAGAGTCAGGAATAAAAATGGTTCGTAAATATTTTTATTCAAAAAATAAGCCAGAAAAGAATCGTATCATCACTTTTAAGGGGGCGTTTCATGGTAGAACTATGGCTGCTATTTCAGCTTCTCAAAATCCAAAATATCTTGAGGGCTTTTCTCCAATATTAGAAGGGTTTGATCAGGCAGAATTTAATAATATCAATTCTGTTGCAAAATTAATTGATAATCGGACAGCGGCAATTTTAATTGAGCCAATTCAAGGTGAACAAGGAATTAGAGTTGCAAATAAAAAATTTATAAATGATTTAAGACGGCTAGCCGATCAAAATGATTTATTATTATTTTTTGATGAGGTGCAATGCGGCGTTGCTAGAACAGGACATCTTTACGCTTATGATTATTATGACGTAAAACCAGATATCATAGCTTCTGCTAAAGGACTTGGCGCAGGTTTTCCTGTTGGAGCCTGTTTGGCTACAAAAGAAGCTGCTTCTGGTATGGATATTGGCTCTCATGGTACAACTTATGGTGGCAATCCAATTGCTACTAAAGTTGCTAATTTTGTTATTAATGAAGTTTTAGAAAATAATTTTCTTCAAAAAGTTCAAGAAAAAAGTAATCTATTGCAAAAAAAATTAGATTTATTACAACAAAATTTTCCAAAAATAATTATAGAAGTAAGAGGTGTTGGTCTAATGCTTGGCTTAAAAATCAATGAAAAATATTCTAATCTAGATATTGTTAAGAAATTAGCTAAAAATGGTCTTTTAACGATTCCTGCTGCTGAAAATGTTATTAGAATATTACCACCATTAATTATTGAAGATAATCATATTGAAGAATTTTGTCAATTAATGGAAAAAACATTGTTATTATTCTAATTGCATTTTACTAACTACTTTAAATAATTAATAAGCTCTTGTATCATTTTCAAATGAAAATGGTTCTCTAATTCTTATATTTACAATTTCAAATGAAAGAAATTTTAGTTAAAATTTTACAATCTCCGGATATTGCTTCAAAAAAATGGGTCTCTTCGCAATATGATTTTGCTGTTAGAAATAATACCATTGAGACAGAAGCTGATGCAGCCATTGTTAGAGTTGAAGGTTCAGAAAAAAAAGCCTTGGCAATTTCTTCTGATTGTACCCCAAGATATGTAAAAGCTGACCCTTATATGGGTGCTATGCAGGCTGTTGCAGAAACTTATCGCAATATTTCGACTGTTGGTGCAACACCAATGGCAATTACTAATTGTCTTAATTTTGGTAATCCTGAAAAACCAAAAATTATGGGTCAAATTGTTAAAGCAATTAAAGGAATTAATGAAGCCTGTAAAGAGTTAAATTATCCCGTTATATCTGGCAATGTTTCTTTATATAATGAAACTGATGGATCAGTCATCAGCCCTACCCCAACTATTGCTGGAGTTGGTTTGCTAAAAGATGTTAATAAAAGATGTAATTTAAAATTAAAAAATCTTGGGGATGAAATATTCTTAATTGGCGATATTTCTGGACATATTTCTTGCTCTCTTTATGAAAGAGATATATTAAATAAAAGATCAGAATCAAATCCGCCAAAAATTGATCTAAAATTAGAAAAAAAACATTCTTTATTTGTTAGAGAGTTAATTTCTAATAATCAGATTAATGCTTGTCATGATATATCTGATGGCGGCTTATTCATTACTTTATTTGAAATGTGCAATAAAAATTTAACATTTGATCTAAATTTGCAAGAAATAAAACCTCGCAACTTAACTGATGAAGAATTTTTATTCTCTGAAGATCAGGCTTGTTACGTGATTGCGGCCAAAGAAGAAAATAAAGAGTTGATTTTTGAATTAGCTAAAAAAACTAATATAAAACTAAACAAAATAGCAAATGTCATAAATGACAATATCATAATCAACAAGGAGGTCATATCTTATAAAGAGTTAAAAACTATAAATGATAATATTTTTCCCAGTAAATTTTCATAATTATGACTAAGAAAAATAAAAGCTCATTTGGGCAGATGTTCTATGCCATTAAAATATTAGATAAATTACTTGGTACAAAATTTAATATTGAAGGTATTGAAAATATAAAAGATAGACCAACTCTTTTTGTTGCCAATCACTTTACCAGAGTTGAAACTGTTCTATTACCATATATAATTTATAAATATTGTAAAAAACAAACTAGATCCTTAGCTGATAAAAATCTATTTAATGGTATGGTTGGAGATTTTTTAACTAATACTGGTTGTGTTGCTACTAATGACCCCCTTCGTAATAATAAAATTCTTTCTAATTTAATTAAAGGAGATGCTGATTGGATTATATATCCTGAAGGATCGATGGTTAAAAATAAAAAAATCATTAATCAATCTGGTAATCAAGTTTTTATTGATGATAGTGGAGAAAATAGAATTAGAACAGGTTCAGCAGTTTTAGCTATAAAATCGGAATTAATAAAACATGAAATTAGAAGATTATCAAAAGAAGAATCGTTAAAATATTATGAAGATTTAGAAATTAATATTAAAAGTGACATTAATAAGAAAAGTTTACAAATAGTTCCAATTAATATTACCTATTATCCCATTAGGCCAGGAACCAATTCTATACATAAGATGGCAAATAGATTTATTAAAGATTTACCTCCAAAAATATCAGAAGAGCTGAAAATTGAAGGAAATTTATTATTATCTTCTAATATCAATATTACCTTTCTGGACCCAATTGATATTAATAAATACATTAAAAATTGTAGAAATATTATTTATAACCTGCCATTTATAAATAAAATAACCAAACAGAATCTTACCATAAAATATCTTAAAAATAAGTTGACCAATAAATTTATGTATGAGATTTATTCTAATACTAAAATAAATTTTGATCATTTATTTATAAGTTCTATTTTTTATTTTTTAAAAAATCAGATATCTATAAAACATCTAAAAAATATTATATATTATGCGGTATTTTTAATCAGAAAATCAAAATATTATAAATTAAGTGATGGTTTAAATGATGAAAATCTGATCTTATTACTTAACGAAGATAAGCATATAAATTTTGATGATATTCTAAAATTAGCTATAGAATCTAAAATTATCACTAAGAATAGAGGAAATCTTAAAATAAATCATAATAAATTAAATCAAGTTAGTGATTTTCATAATGTTAGAATAGAAAATACTATATCTGTTATTATGAATGAGTTTTCCATATTGATAGAAGCAAATAAAATTGTTAAAAATATTACTAGATTAACCGAGGAAAATCTAAGACATAATATTTCTTTTCAAATTATAGGAAAAAACTTAAAAGAATATGATTCAGATTATAATAAATTTTATGATAGAAAATTATCAAAAAGTCGTAGTCGAGCTAGACCTATGTTTTTGGATAACAAAAATAGTCAAACTGGTATTTTACTTTGTCATGGTTATGGTGCTTCACCAAGAGAAGTAAAATATCTAGCTAAATTTTTACATGAAAAAGGTTATAAAGTCTATTCTGTAAGATTAAAGGGTCACGCTACTGCGCCAGAAAATATAAAATATGTTACTTGGCAAGATTGGTATGATTCGATTTTAAGTGGTTTTAATATTTTAGATAATTGCTGTGAAAAAATCATTCCAATTGGCTTTTCTACTGGTGCTTTACTCTCAGTCTTATTAGCTGCTAAAAAATCTAAAAATCCAAAAATTATATCTTTAGTTTCAATATCGGCAGCATTAAAATTAAAAGATATAAAATCTATTTTAGTACCAGGAGTAAATATCTGGAATGACATTTTAGACAAATTTAAAATTGAAAAAGGTAAATTAGAATATGTTAAAAATAGATCTGAAAACCCTCATATTAATTATAAACATAACTATCTTAAGGGGGTTGAGGAGCTTGGGGATTTGATGAAAGAGGTTGGGAAAAATCTTAAAAAAATAAACATACCAACTTTAATTATTCATGCTAAAGAGGATCCTGTAGTTGCTTACAAAAGTAGTGAAATTATTTACAATAAAATTTTATCAAAAAATAAAAAATTAGTAACAATTGATGCTGATAAACATGTTATTATTACTAATGAAAAAACAAGAAATATAGTTTTTGATAAAATAAATCAATTTTTAACCAAAATATAACTAAATGCCAAAAATAAGCAAAGAATTAGAAGAGTTTCGTAAAAAAATAGATAATATCGATTGTAAAATTCTATCACTTCTTGAAGATAGAATGGAAGTTGTTAAAGAGGTTGCCAAATTTAAAACTAGAAAAAAACATAAATTCTTTATTAAATCTGCCAGAGAAGCTGATATGATTAATGAATTAATTCAAAAATCATCAAATAACTTATTTAATGAAACAATTCTTTCAATTTGGCGTAAAATTATTACTAATGCTAATTTACTAGAGCAAGAAATAAAAATTGCCTTACATAATCCAGATAAAAATAATGATTATATCCATCCTTTAAGAGAGTATTTCAATAATTTAGTTCCCATTAATAATTTTGAGAATGCATCTAACATCATACATTCTTTAGAAAAAAACGAGTTTCAAATAGCAGCATTTTCTTTACCAAAATCTCCAGATAATACTAATAACAAAAATTGGTGGATTAATTTCGCCGCTAATAATGATGTTAAAATTTATGCTAAAACATCCTTTGGAAAAGAAAATGATGATGATAATTTAGAGTTGGTTTTGGCAGCAAAGAAGGAAGTTGAAAAATCCAAATCTGACAATACATTGACTGTTATTGAGTTTGAAAAAAGCGTCAATAAAAGTGACATTAATTTAGAATTAAAATCTTTAGAGATTGATTTTAAAATTTTAGATCAGTCAAATCTTTCTCAAATTGATAATATTGATTTTTACTTAATAGAATTAAAAGGGTTTTTTGATATAAAAAATGCTAAAATTCAAAAATTTTTACAATCTAAATTAAAACCTTTTATCAAAATAATTGGGTATTATGCAAATTCAATTTAATTGATTTAGAAACTCTTGTAAACTAACTCTAGCCTTGCCAGCTTTTTGTAAGATTAGCGGTCTTATAATGCCATTTTCACAGATAATTTTAAAATCTTTTTTAGTGATTATGAATTGATTTTTTTGACTATTCAAATCCTCCTTTACTAACTCTGCCTGATGGATTTTGATTCTTTCACCATTCATCATAAAATAAGCTGAACCACAGCTATTTAAGGCTCTAATTTTATTATAAACATCATAAACATCTTGATTGAAATCTAATAAAAATTCAGATTTTTCAATTTTTTTAGCATAAATTGCTTTTTCATGATCTTGCTTTACTAAATTATAATTACCAGAATAGATATTTTTTAATGTTTTAAGTAATATATCAGAACCTTTTGCACTTAAGAACTTCGAAAATTCCCGACAATGAATATTTTGATCAATTTCTAATTCTTTCATTGTAATAATATCTCCAGAATCAAGATATTGATCCATTTTAATAATAGAAATCGCTGTTTTTTTATCACCTGCCATAATAGATCTTTCAATTGGTGCAGCGCCACGCCATTTTGGTAATAATGATGGATGAATATTCAAGCAGCCAAATTTTGTACCATCAATAATTTCCTGTGGTAAAATCAAACCATAAGCAACAACAACAGCAAAATCTGCTTTTAAAGCAATAAATTTTTGTTTTTCTTCATCAGATTTTAAAGTTTTGGGATGAAAGATAGGTAAATTATGTTCTAAAGCTAAGTTATGAATTGGAGAATTTTGAATTTTATGACCCCTACCTGCAATTTTTGGTTCTTTTGTATAGGCAGCAATTATTTCAATATCAGGATCTATAATTAGTTTTTCTAATGTTGGAACTGCAAAATCTGGCGTTCCCATAAAAATTACTTTCATTTAAATTTATTGTATTTGCTAAAAATTATTATAAAATCATGTAATTATTTTTATTAAAATTCCATTAAATTATGAGAGAAATTTGTCTTGATACAGAAACAACTGGTTTAGAACCAAAAGATGGTCATAGAATTGTTGAAATTGGCTGTGTTGAAATTATTGATCGGGTCAAAACGGGTAATGTTTTTCATATTTATATTAATCCTGAAAGAGATATGCCAGAATCTGCTTTTAAAATTCATGGTATTTCAGAAGATTTTTTACAAGATAAGCCAAAATTTATTGATATTGCAGAAGAATTTATTGAATTTGTTAAAGATACTAATTTGGTTATTCACAATGCTGCTTTTGATATGAAATTTATCAATTCTGAATTGAGGAAATGTGATATGGAAATTATTGAAAGAAGATTTGTTAAAGATTCTTTGATAATGGCCAGGAATAAATATCCTGGATCAAAAAATTCTCTCGATGCACTTTGTAAAAGATTTAAAATTGATTTATCACGAAGAGAAAAGCATGGCGCATTACTTGATGCTGACTTACTTGCCGATGTTTATGTTGAATTAGTTGGTGGTAAACAAAGATCTCTTTTTGAAGAGAAAAAGGAAGTTAAGAAAGAAGAATTAATTACCATCAAGGAAAATATTAAAAAATTACCTTCAAGAAACTTTAATGCTTCAGAAGAAGATTTAAAATTACATAGAGAATTTATGAAAGATAATTTTAAAGATAATTTATGGAATTATTAATTTTTTAAAGATTTCCTATAAAAAATAAATAAAAGAAAAAAACCAATAATTATCACTGGTAATGATAATATTTGCCCCATAGTAATATTATTATTAAATAAGAATCCAATATGAGAATCTGGCTCTCTAAAATATTCGCAAAACATTCTGGCAAAACCATATAAAATAATAAATAAAGCAGCTAAGGCACCTTTTACTTTTGCTATAGAGCTATATTTTTTGAGTAAGAATAAAATAATAAATATTAATAAACCTTCTAAAAAGGCTTCATATAATTGGCTTGGATGGCGAGGCTGATTGTCGATATTCGGGAAAATAACTCCAAAATTAGAACCGCTTGCCCTGCCATAAAGCTCCATATTAATAAAATTAGCAATTCTACCAAAAAACAAACCAATTGGTGAAGATATTGCCAATAAGTCTGATAATTTAAGAAAATCTATTTTATTTTTTTGACAAAATATATACATCGCAATAACAGCTCCTAAAAAGCCGCCATGAAAAGACATTCCACCCTGCCAAATCGCAAAAATTTCCGAGAAGTGAGATATGAAATAAGAAAAATTATAAAATAAAACATATCCCAATCTACCACCAATAACAATTCCTAAAACAGCATATAAAAGCCAATCATCAATATTTTTATTGGTCATTAATTTTTCTGATTTAGCATATTTTTTTAGAAATAATATAACAAAAATAAGACCAAAAATATAAGCTAAGGAATAATATCTAATTTGAATAAAACCCAAAGAAATTAAAACTGGATCAAAATCTGGTAAAATTATTGGAAAATCTATCATTTAATATTGTCTTTTTTTAATTTTAATAATCACATCTTCATCTAAAAATTTATCCCTAACTTTTCTTTTTAAATATAGCAGCTTATCATTTTTATCTTTTTTGACGATACTATGACACCTAAAATTATCATCATCGCGCTCTTTATAATCCTCTCTAAAGTGGGACCCCCTACTTTCTTCACGATTGAGAGCCGAAAAACAAGTGTAAATTGATGAATTTAATAAATTTTTTATCTCAAAATATAATATTAATTCATTATTAAAAGTTAAGCTAGTGTCAGAAATTCTAAATTCTTTTAATTCTGTTTGTAGTTTACTAAAATTATCTAATGCTTTGGATAGTAATTTTTTATTTCTAAAAATTCCTACATATTCTTGGTTTGTTCGTTTAATTTTATTCCTAATATTTTCTAACGAAATATTTTTGACATTTTTACCAAAAATTTTTGTAACTTTTTCAATTTTTTTTGAGATATAATTTTCGGATAATTGATTAATATTGTAATTTTTAATATTTTTTGCAATAAAATCCCCAGTCAATGTGCCAAAAACAATAATATCTAATAATGAGTTACAGCCAAGTCTATTAGCTCCATGAGCTGAATTGGAAGCAACCTCACCTACGGCAAATAAATTATTAATTGTTTTTTCTCTACAATCATTACCTATATCAATAACTTGGCAATGAATATTGGTTGGAATTCCTCCCATAGTATAGTGGGCAGCAGGAGCCACGGGTATTTTTTCTGAAAAAATATCAATATTAGCAAATAACTTAACAGAATTAATAGTTTCTGATAATCTTTCTTTAATTATAGCGGGATCTATATGTGAAATATCTAACCAAAGATGATCTTTCTTCTCTCCAGCGCCATTACCTTTATAAATCTCGGTTGCCATGGCTCTTGCAATAATATCTCTAGAAGCTAAATCTTTATATCTTGGAGCATATTTTTCCATAAATCTTTTACCTTTAGAATTGGTTAAAATACCGCCCTCTCCTCTTGCAGCTTCACTGATCAGAATATTTGAATTATATAAGCAAGTCGGGTGAAATTGAATAAATTCCATATCTTGTACTGGCAAATTATTATTGATAATAGTTGAAACTAAATCTCCAGGGAAATTATTATTTGAAGTATTATATTGATAAATTTGATTATAACCACCACTCGCAATAATGGTTGCTTTAGCATAGAAAATATGAAATTGACCGGAATTTAAATCTAAAGCTAAAGCACCAAAGCATTTTCCATCTTTAATCAATAAATCAAAAACAAAAAAATAATCAAAAAACTGGTTATTATTATTTAAACATTCATGATATAATTTATTTTGGATTTCATATCCAGTTTTATCAGAAACACAACAAACTCTATGAGACGAATTTCCATTACCAAAATTTAAAGTTTGGCCACCATATTTTCTTTGATATATCTTACCATCTTCAGATTTGGTAAAATTAACACCTATTTTCTCTAATCTTGATATAGCATCTGGAGCATTTTTGCACATTAATTCTACTATATCATAATCAGAGATGTAATCACCAGCTTTAATAGTATCATAAATGTGATATTTATAATTATCATTATCTACATTACCAAGAGCAGCATTAATTCCACCCTTAGCTTCAATAGTATGATTTAAATTTGGTGATGATTTGCTAACAATAGCAATATCATGAATTTTATTTTCATTTAAAGATAAGGCGCTAGATAAACCCGCCCCTCCCGAGCCAATAATTAATACATCAAAATTATGATATTGTGTTGTAATATTAACATCTCCCATAATTTATTCTGTAATTTTAAGAGTTTGTAATAAATCTACTCCCAGGCTTTATTGCCTCAACATTTTTAAGATAATCAGGAATATTATTAGGACTAAAAGTTTCAGCCTCAATTTTAAGTAGTGATATAATGGGAATTGATAATTTTTTTTCCATGTCAACATCATTGTCAGACCTATCAATTAATGAAGCTTCAGCTATAATATTGACATCATAATTAGAAAGTAATTCAAGAACTTCTAAAGAAGATTTACCGGTAGTAATAACATCTTCAACAATTAAAATATTAGCTCCATCTGGAATTTGAAATCCTCTTCTAAATTGAAATTCACTATTTACTCTTTCGCAAAAAACATTGGCAACACCTAAAATTCTAGAAATTTCATAACCAACTAAAACTCCTCCCATAGCTGGAGAAACTACTAAATCAATTTTGTCACTAGTAATTTTTTCTAAAATTTTATCAACTAAAATTTTACATAATTCATTACTGAGATTAGCATTATTGGTAATTTTTGAACATTGTATATAGGTATTACTGTGTAATCCTGAAGATAATTTGAAATGACCTTTTAGTACGGCACCAGAATCAGCAAATTTCTCTAATATTCTTTTTTCACTCATAAGGAATTGATTTTAGTAAAATAATTATTATATTTTTATTTTAAAATGATGTTTCAATGATATTTGGCATAACTACAAAACTACTCTTTAAAAATTAAATGATCAATCAAAAATATATCGATCTAGCAAAAGAAACTATTAATGTTGAAATAAAAGGTTTAGAAGCGCTTTTAGATTATTTTGGTCAAGAATTTTGCAATGCAATTGATCTGATGTTAAATTGTAAAGGAAGAATTATATTTAGCGGTATGGGTAAATCTGGCCATATTGCTAATAAAATATCCTCAACTCTTGCCTCAACTGGCACTACTTCATTTTTTATCCATCCATCAGAGGCCAGCCATGGCGATCTTGGTATGATTAGTAAAGATGATGTAGTTATTTTACTTTCTAATTCTGGAGAAACTAAAGAATTAACAGATATAATTTATTATTGTCAGAATAACAATATTCCGCTAATTGCAATTGTTAGAAGATCTGGATCAGATTTAGTTGATATTAGTAATGTAAGCCTTATTTTGCCAAATATAGAAGAGGCAAATTATGTTAATGCGCCAACGACCTCAACTACCATGATGATCGCATTGGGAGATGCTATAGCATCAGTTTTAATGCATATGAAGAATTTTTCTAAAACTCAATATGGCGCATTTCATCCCGGAGGAAAATTGGGCTCTGAATTAACTAAGATTTTTAAAATAATGAGAACTGGTAATTCCCTACCAATTGTTAATTTAAATGAAAATATTTCTAATATCTTATTAGAAATGACCTCTAAACATCTTGGTTGTGCTGCAGTAATTGATGATAACAAAAAATTAATTGGTATCATCACTGATGGTGATTTGAGGCGTCACTTAAATGATGATAAAAATTTTATGGATTTAAAAGCAAAAGATATAATGACCAAGGATCCTTACAATATGAAAGAAGAAGATTTAGTAATATCAGCTAAAGAATTTATGCATGATAAAAAAATTACCAGCATATTTATTACAAATGATAATAAAAATATAAAAGGTATAGTTCATATTCACGATATTTAAAAAAACAAAATGTCAAAAGATTATTATAATATATTAGGGGTATCAAAATCAGCTAGTGATAGTGAAATTAAAAAATCCTATCGTAAATTAGCAATGAAATATCATCCAGATAAAAATCCTGGAGATAAAGAAGCTGAAAAGAAATTTAAAGAAGCAACTGCAGCTTATGAAATATTAAAAGATCCACAGAAAAAAGCTGCCTATGATCAATATGGTCATGATGCTTTTGAAAAAGGTGGAGGAAATTCAGCGTCTGGCTTTAATGGTATGGGTGGCCAAGGATCTGGTGGATTTTCTGACTTTGAGGATATTTTTAGCGGCTTTAGTGATATATTTGGTGGAGGTGGCAGAGGGTCTTCTAGAAGAAGAGCTGAGGTTGAGGGATCTGATATTAGATATAATATAACAATAGATATTTTTGAAGCATTCAAGGGTATAAATAAAAATATTAAATTTAAAGTTGCATCTACTTGTGAAAAATGTTCTGGTTCTGGCTCAAAAAGTGACAAGGGAACTTCAACTTGTGGTACATGCGGTGGTTCTGGTAAAGTTAGAATGCAGCAAGGTTTATTTATTGTTGAAAAACCTTGTCATGTCTGTAATGGTTCTGGACAAATCATTAAGGATCCTTGCGATAAATGTCATGGAGAGGGTCGTTATGAAAAGAATAAAAACCTATCAGTTAAAATTCCAGCTGGTATTGATGATGGTAATCGTATTCGTGTTGCTGGAGAAGGAGAAGCTGGCGCTAGAGGTGGTCGAGATGGAGATTTATATGTTTTTGTTTCAATTAAAAATCATGAATTTTTTACTAGAGAGCATAATGACATTCATATTGAAATTCCAATTAAAATGACTACCGCAGCTCTTGGTGGATCAGTTGAAATTCCAACAATTGAAAATTCTAAAGCAAAATTAACGATACCAGCTGGATCTCAAACTAATAATAAATTTCGCCTTAAAAATAAAGGCATGACTATTATTAATTCTGGTGGAAGAAGAGGAGATATGTATGTAAAAATATTTGTCGAAACCCCAGTTAAGCTCAATGAGCAACAAAAAGAATTAATGACGCAATTGGATAAATCTATTGCTGAAAAATGCAATCCAAAATCTCAAAGTTTTTTTAATAAATTTAAAAAGATATTTGGTTGAAACTGAAAAATAACTAGTATAATCTCTTCCAAAATAACTTTAGACAAAGCTAAAAATATTAAACAACTTAATTATGGCAAAAGAAATAACAGATAATCTATTTGAAGAAAAAGTAATTAAATCAAAAAAACCAGTTTTAATTGATTTTTGGGCCAGCTGGTGTGGACCTTGTAAGCAATTAGCTCCAACTATTGATTCTATTAGCGAAGAAATGGCTAATGATATTGATGTTTATAAATGTAATATTGATGATAATCCGGAAACTCCTTCAAAATATGCCGTCAGAGGTATTCCAACTTTAATTTTATTTAAAGATGGTCAAGTTGTTGATACAAAAGTTGGCAATTTACCAAAAAGCTCTATAGTTCAATGGATTCAAGATAATAGCTAATTATAAAATTGATTCAAAAACTTTTAGGGAATCTTAAAAAATTAGGTCTAAAACCAATTATTGGATTAGAATGGGAATTTTATCTTTTAGAGCAAAATAAATCTTTAACAAAAGAAAAATTATCCATTTTCTTCCAAAATTTTCTAAATTCAGCTAAAAATCATGATATTGATATTTTAAATATCGAGAAAGAACAAGGAGAGGGTCAGGTTGAAATAAAAACTAAGCCCTATTCTGATATTCTTAAACTTTGCCAAGATTTTCTCTTAATTAAAAAAATAGTTAGAAAAATATCCTATGAGATGAATTTAGAGACAGATTTCTATGCTCAAAAATATCTTAATGATTGCGGTAGTTCCCTACAAATTAATCTTAATTTTCTTAATAATAAAAATATAAATTTATTTTCTGGATCTTCAGATAATGAAGGCGAGTCACTACTTTATGTAATTGCGGGAATTTTGGAATATACAGCAAAATTTTTAGAAAATTATATTTTTTCAAAAGAGGATCTAGTTAGATTTAATCAAGATTTAAATATTAAACTTCATAAATCAGGAAAATATACCGCACCAATTAATCTTTCTTGGGGATATGATAATCGCACAGCAGCAATCAGAATAATAGGAAGAAATGATAATAGAAGATTAGAATTTCGTATTCCATCTTCCAACTCTTATATTTTTAAAGTAATAGAATCTTTATTTGAATCAGCTCTAGCAGGAATAACAAAAAAAGCATTACCACAAAAAGCAATCTATGGTAATGCTTTTAATAGCAATAATTTTAATATACCATTTATCATTAAAAAATAAACAATATAGCAAGAAAAAATATCTTGCTATATTGTTTATCTCTATAATGGTTTTTTTAATGATAAATGGTATTATTTAACTTTGTTCCAGTAACTATTGTACAACCTTTTTGAAATATTGGTATATAAACTCTAAGTGATTCATAGGTTGTGGTAACTAACGAAATTTTGTCAATATATCCAGATTTTTTAGCAGATTCAACGGAAGAATCTCCAATAGCAACTAATCCTAATATATTAGTTACACATGAAGATGATTTATGTAGATTATTTTGCCTCTCCTTATCTTTTGGGGCTAAAGTTTGATTGACAGAAGAATCGGCACCAATAACATTATAATATCTAAAACAAGATGTTAATCCTAAAGAAAATATAATAAGAATTAATGTTCTAATGTAATTACTCACCCTTTACTATAGTACAGCCCTTTTGATAAATTCCTAAAATATTTTTATAACTAGTATCTGTAAATGCTATTTTTTTTAGACCGCCATTGAGCTTTGCAGTTTCAACTGAAGAGTCTCCAAAAGCAAAAATACCTAAGATATTAATTGCACAGGCCTCACCTTTGTTAGAAACTGTTACATTATTATCAACAGAAGCTGATATAGTATCTTTCCAAGAAGAAAAGAAAAGTCCACCAGTAACACCACTCTTAGTTCTTCCGCCACAAGATGACAATAAAAACAATATAGAAATAAATAATGATAATTTTTTCATGATTTATTTTATGTTACTACCTTTTTAAAATAGTAGAGTTTTCATTAAAAAATAATAAAAATGGACACACCGTCACAAAAATAAATCTATGGTGATATTTAATTGTATTTTTATCAAACTGCCTTTTCTAAAAAACTTTTATAAGTTCTTATCTAGATCATATTCAGATTCTATTTCCATCTTCTTTATTGTAAAATTTTTATCAGAAATTTTACCTTTAGCATATTGCATTTTTAATCTATCTAATTCTTTATTCTTCTTTCTTTTAACATTTTGAAGCGTTGAATAATAGTTAATCTCCTTAGATCCATTTATACCATTAAACGGGTCCCATAATATAGACAAAGGCCAAAGAAGAAGGTTAACAGCACCAACAGCATAATTTCTAGTATAAAAAGAACCTCCCCCAGGAAGCAGACCTAGTGCAGCGCCAACGCCTTCATTTTTTTCTTTCTGATACAATTCTGGATGATCATATTTAACAGCAGATAGTTTTCGTTCTTGATTTTTATTTAAACCGTTTACACAAGACGATAATAAAAATAAAAGAGAAATGGATAATAATATTTTTTTCATAATTTTTTAATATAATTTAGTAATCGGGAAAAAATAATAAATAAAATTCATAAAATCAATTAAAATTTAATTTTTTTATAATCAGTAATTTGATCAACCTTTCCTATTGCTGAAAGAGTTAGGTTTTCCTGGAGTAAATCACTGGCATAATTAGTTAAATCATCAAGATTAATTTTGTTAATCTTACTAATCACATCTTGATGGGAGATGATTTTATTATAATTTAAAATATTATTTCCAAGTCTTTGACAACGAGAATCAGTATTTTCTAAAGACATAATCAGAGAGGATTTGACCTGATTCTTTGCTCTTTGCAGTTCAAAATCTGCAATTTTTTGACCAGCTTTAAAAATCTCTTCAGATGTCACTTTAATTAACTCATTTGCTTGCTCTGGGGTTGTGCCAGCATAAATACCAAATATCCCATCATCAGCATAGGCCATATTAAAAGCATATATTGAATAGGCCAAACCTCTCTTTTCTCTGACTTCTTGAAATAAACGAGAGGACATGCCACCACCTAAAATTGATGATAATATCTGACCTGTATAATATTTATCATCGAGATAGGAATTAGATTTAAAACCTAAAACTAAATTAACCTGCTCTAATTCATTTTTTTCTTTTCTAAAATCTCCACCCTGATAAGATGATTTTTCAATATCAGAAATTTTACCATTATTAAGATTAGTAAAATATTTTTTGACATATTTACTAAAATCTTCCTCTGTTAAATTCCCCGCTGCCGTAATGCAAATATTTGAATTATGATATTTATTATTAACATAATCAACCAAATGTAATCGATCAAATTTTTTAATATTTTCTTCTGGACCTAAGATGGAACGACCGATAGCCTGATTAGGAAAGGCAGTTTCTTGAAAATAATCAAAGATAATATCATCAGGGGTATCATTAGTCATAGCAATTTCTTGTAAAATTACCCCTCTTTCCTTGTTCATTTCTTCCTGATCAAAGACAGAATTTTGTAAAATATCACTCAAAAATTCTACAGCAAATTCAGCATGTTCTTTTAAAACTTTAACATAATAGACTGTCTTTTCACGAGAAGTATAAGCATTAATTCTGCCGCCAATATTATCAAATTCTTCAGCAATTTGTTTGGCAGTTCGGGTTTTAGTGCCTTTAAAAGCCATATGCTCAAGAAAATGTGAAATACCATTATTAGAAAAATCCTCATTACGACTACCACTTCCAACAAAAACAGCAATTGAAACAGATTCTACATCTGGCATATAATCGACAGCATAGCGTAAATTATTTGGTAATTTATTTATTTTCATTAGATATTGGTAAAAACTTTTTGAACATCATCATCATCTTCTAAATTATCGATTAATTTAGTAACTTTTTCCATTGCTTCATCATCAATTTCTATTTGATCTTTAGCAATCCAACAAATCTGCGCTGATAATGGATCTCCAAATTTTGCAATCAAACCATCTCTTACCTCACTAAAATTCTCTAATTCACAGCTAATATGATATGACTCTTCTGATGATTCTACATCACTTGCGCCAGCTTCAATGGCAATTTCAAACATTTCATCTTCTGATGCGGTATCAATAGCATATTCAATTACTCCTAAATGATCAAACATAAAATTAACAGAACCAGTTTCACCAAGAGAGCCACCAGATTTAGAAAAAACACTTCTGACCGAAGAAGCGGTTCTGTTTTTATTATCAGTTAAGGCTTCAACAATTACTGCCACACCATTTGGACCATAACCCTCATAACGAATTTCTTCAAAATTATCACCATCAGCAGCAGATGTGGCTCTTTTTATCGCACCATCAATCCTATCCTTTGGCATATTTTGAGACTTAGCGGTAATTATAGCATTACGAAGTCTAGGATTAAATTCTGGATCTGGATTGCCAATTTTTGCAGCAACAGTAATCTCCTTTTGTAATTTAGTAAAAAGCTTTGCTCTTTTTGCATCTTGAGCACCTTTTCTATGTTTAATATTTGCAAATTTGGAATGTCCTGCCATTTTTTTAAATAATTAATTTTTTAATAACTTTCTACCGATATCCCTTCTATAATAGCAATCTGACCATTTGACCTTATCAACTATTTGGTAAGATTTATCAATGGCAGATTTAAAATCATTAGCCAAGGCAACAGAGGCTAAAACCCTGCCACCGTCAGAAATAATTTGACCATTTTCTAATTTAGTACCGCAATGAAAAATAATTTCTGTATCAGATAATTGACCTTTAATATCAAGAATTTTAGCACCTTTTTTATAGCCTTCTGGGTAACCATTGCTAGCCAAAATAACGCAAACCGCTTTTTGCTCAGAAAAATCAATATTAATCTGATCTAATCTGCCAGCAATTGTAGCATTAATTATATCTAAAAGATCAGTTTTTAATCTAGGGAAAATAACTTCAGCCTCTGGGTCACCAAACCTGATATTAAATTCTAATAATTTCGGTCCATTTTTAGTTAGAATAATTCCAGCAAATAAAATTCCAATAAAAGGACAATCCTCTTGCTCCATAGCATCTAAAGTGGGATCAATAATATTTTTTAAAATATTATTTTTTATAGCTTCATCAATAAAAGGAGAAGGAGAGTAAGTTCCCATACCACCAGTATTTAAGCCAATATCACCCTCACCTATTTTTTTGTGATCTCCAGCTGTTTCAAAAAATTTAGCATTTTTACCATCAGAAATAGCGAAAAAACTAACTTCAACACCTTCTAAAAATTCTTCAATAATAATTTTCTTTCCAGCTAGGCCAAATTTACCAGCAAAAATTTCATTAATTGCATCTTGAGCATCTTTTTTATTCTCGGAAATTATTACACCTTTACCAGCAGCTAGACCATCCGTTTTAATTACGGCAGGAAAATTAATTTCATCTAAAAATTTTATTGCAGCATTAGCATTGTCAAAAGTTTGATATTTAGCAGTTGGAATATTATATTTAGCGCAGAGATCTTTCATAAAAATTTTAGATCCTTCTAATCTAGATGCTTTTTTGCTTGGGCCGAAAACCTTGATATTATTTTTTTGTAAAAAATCAGTTAGACCATCAACAAGTGGCTGCTCAGGGCCAATTATCACTAGATCAATATTATTTTTCTGACAAAATTCTAAAACTTCTTGCTGATTATTAGAATTGATTTTGGAAGGAGTGGTGATTTGAGATATTTGAGCATTTGTCGTGGCCGAAAAAATCTGGCCTACCTTCTTTGATTTTAACAAAGAATAAATTATGGCATTTTCACGACCACCTGAACCAATGACAAAAACCTTACTCATCTTTTAGTGAGTCATGTTATAATTTAGGTAATACATAACCCAAATTGAACCAGCAACTAAAATAAAAATAATAATTAAGCTAAAAATAAAAGAATAAAGATTCCATCTTGGCTTAGCTTCATTACCCATATGTAAAAAATAAATTAATTGAAAAATTAATTGAGCAATAGCAAAAATTACGATAGCGGCAATGATATAAATTCTATCAAAAACTTGACCAACAACAGTAAAATAAGATGCAAGAGTTAAAATAACTGAGGCAACAAAACCGATAATATAAGATTTATAACTTTGAGCTATATTTTTTTCATTCATAATTTATAAGTATTTATTAATAATATCCTGGATTGTAGATTGAATATAACAAAAATTCAAGATGTGATTAATGGCTAAAAATATCAATATTTTCAAGACCAACTAAATCCAATTTACTTCTAATTTCAAGAAATTTAAAACATTCTTTAGCTAAATCTAGCTTTCCTTCTTTTTCTAGCATTTTAGCCAAATTATCTCTCAGATCATGAAGATATAAAACATCAGACGCGGCATAATTAATTTGTTTTTTTGATAATTGATCTGCACCCCAATAAGAAGATTGTTGTTGTTTTGAAATTTCAACAGATAAAATTTCAGATAAAAGTGATTTTAAACCATGATGATCGCTATAGGTTCTAACTAATTTTGAAGCAATTTTAGTACAAAATATATTTTGAATCTTAATTTTAAAATTAAAATTTATCACATTGATATCAAATCTAGCAAAATGGAAAATTTTCTGCACTTCTTCATCTTCTAAAATTTTACGCAGATTAGGACTAGAAAAATCATAGCCATTATCAAATTGCACTAGATAAGCATTGCCGTCACCAGAAGATATTTGCAACACACAAAGACGGTCATTTTTGATTTTAAGACCCATAGTTTCAGTATCAATTGCCACTGATTTTCCTAGATCTAAATTATCCGGCAGATCATTTTTATAGAGAATATTACTCATTAATTCATTAATTTTATTAATAATTCATCACCAATATAATCAAGTGAATTATTAATTTCTATCATTTCTTTTATATCGCCATTACAATGAAGAATTAAATCACATCCGGCTATAAGTGACTTTTCTGTCTTTTCAGTAAAAGAACCTTGTAACGCCTTCATTGATAAATCATCAGTCATAATAATATTTTTAAAACCAATATCATTTCTAATAATATCAATCATTTTTTTAGACATAGTAGCTGGATTTTGATCATCAATTTGAGAATATAAAATATGCGCCGTCATAGCAAATTTAATATCTGACAATTCTTTAAAAGGTATAAAATCAGTTTTTTGCAATTCTTCCAAAGAAACATCTATTACAGGAAGTTCTAAATGGCTATCAGCAAGTGAACGACCATGACCTGGAATATGTTTAATAATGGGAAAAAGACCATTATCAAGGTGGGTCTTAGCAATGACTTTTCCTAAATCAGCAATTTTCTCAGGATTTGTACCAAAAGCACGAGATTTAATAATTTCATGAGTGTCTTTAAAATTAATATCTAAAATTGGCGTACAATTAGTATTAATCCCAACTTCTTTTAAATCATTAGTAAGTTCAGTAAAATTTTCATAACATTTTTTTCGTGCCAAATCAGGATCTTCTAAATAAAGATTAGCAAAATATTCTCCTGACGGATATTTTTTCCAATTAGGCTCTGTCATTCTTTGTACCCTACCCCCTTCTTGATCAATGAGAATAAAAATATTTTCACCGCAAATTTCTTTTAATGAATCAGTTAAATTTTTTACTTGTTTTTTATCTTTTATATTACGAGCAAATAGAATAAAACCAACTGGCATTACTTTTTTAAAGAAGTTTATTTCTTCTTGATTTAATTCTAATGATTTAAGGCCAAAAATTACTGGTTTTTTCATGATTTAATAAAATATATAGACAACTCAACTGATTATAACTCCCAATTGATAAAACCCTACCGCTATAATATAAGCAAGTATTGTGGCCCAAACAGCACTTAATATGGTCCATTTTTTACCAACTTCTTTTTTAGAAGTAGCAAGGGCCGTCATACAGGGAGAATATAATAAAATAAATAAAAGAAAAGCAAAAGCGCCAATTTTACCATCAAATTTCTCTCTCATAGTTTTAAAAGTAGATAATTCTATTTCCTGCTTTTCTGACTCCATTTTTAAATCTTCAATTTTATCAATTTTCATACCTATTGGGTCAATAATTTGATTGGAAAGATCAATAAGATTATTACCTAGCGTAAAAAAAGCATTTTTTATATCGGAAGAAAAATTATAATCATCAATTTGATCTTCTGATATTTGATCGCGATAAAGATTATCCAAAGTTCCAACTAAAACTTCTTTGGCAAACATACCAGTAAAAATTCCAACTGCTGCCTGCCAATTATCATTCTTAATTCCCATAGGATAAAAGATTGGGGTCGTGGCCTTACCTATCTTTGATAGAATAGAATTTTCATTATTTTTTTGAAAAGAAAAATCTGTACCAAAAGAATTTAACATAGTTAGAACCATAATAATTGGAATTAGGTTTTTTCCAGTTCCAAAAATAAAATTTCTTACTTTTAAATAGCTTTCTTTAATAATAATACCAAATTTTGGTATAGAAAATGCTGGCAAATCTAAAATCATGCTACCGCTATCACTTTTAACAAACCCTTTATTTAAAATAATACCAGTAATAATAGCTAAAATTAGGCCTGTTAAATATAATAAAAAAATAATATTTTGCCCATTTTCAGGAAAAAAAGCAGCAGCAAAAAGAATATAAATTGGCATTTTAGCGCCACAAGATACAAAAGGTAGCATAAAAATTGTAATTATTCTATGATTAAAATTTTTCATAGTTCTGGTACTCATAATTGCAGGCACTGTACAGCCAAAACCCATCACTAGAGAGATAAAACTTTTATCAGGAAGTCCAGCCAATTTAGTAAAACGTCTTGAAATAAAGGCCAGACGTGTCATATAACCAGTATTTTCCAAGAGATTTAGAAATAAATAGAGGAAAAAAATAATTGGAATAAAGTTGCACAGGGTTTGAATAGCTCCACCAATACCATGAGATAAAATAATTATTAGTGATTTTGGAAAATTTAAAAAAGTGAATATATTTTCAGTTAGATCAACAAAAATAGAACCTGCAATAATATCAAAAAAATCAATAAAAGCTCCACCAATATTAATAGCAAAAAAGAACATTAAATAAAGCGTTGCTAAAAAAACTATTATACCAGCAATTGGATTCATAATAATTTGATCAATCTTGTCAGAAATATTGCGAGTAAAATTTGAATTTTTTCTTAAAATTGAAGAAATTATAATGTTAATAAATTTATAACGATCATTGATAATATTAAAATCAATTTTCTGACCAGAATTTTGAGAAATAATTTCTTTTTCTTCAGTAGAGAAGTCTATTATTTCTTCAGATTTGATCTGCAATTTTTTTAAATATTCTAAAATTTGCCATTTATTAAGATCAGTTTTTTTAGAAATTATATTGATTGCTTCAGTAATTTTTTGATTAAACTCCACCCCTCTTTTAGGAAGAGTTTGATTTTGACAAATATCAATTATAGCATTTTTTAATTCATCAATATGAGCATTTTTGGCATTCATTTTGATAATTTTAATACCAAATATTGCTGATAATCTTTCTATATCAATGATAATTTTATTTTCATCAGCTAAATCCATCATATTTAAAACCAAAATCATTGGTTTATTAAGATCAATTAATTCAGTTGTTAAAAAAAGAGATTTTTCAAGATTTGACGAATCAATAACATTAAGAAAAATTTGATCTTTATTTTCTATGATATTTTTTTGAGAAATTTTTTCATCTTCAGATTTAGAAATTGAAGGATCAAGAGAATAAATTCCAGGCAAATCAAGAATTTGATATTTTTCTTTTTTAGACTCAAAAAAACCAGATTTTTTGTCAATAGTTACACCAGACCAATTGCCAGTTTTTTGATTTTTACCTGTTAAAAGATTAAAGATTGTTGATTTTCCAGAATTTGGATTACCAATTAAAGAAATTTCTGGAAATTTTTGATCCGCCATTAATTAATAATGACAAAATATTTTGCTAGCAATATCAGAAGATAAAACCAGCCTCATATTATCTTTAGCAACAATTACGGCGTCACTATATTTTTGTAAAATTCTAACTTTTGAGCCAACACCAAAATTCATAGCTAATAATTGATGATTGTCATTAGAATTTTCATCAAATTGAGATATTGTTAGATCTTGATTTGTGTTTGCTAAAAGAAGATTATTCATCCTTCAAAATTAATTGCTATTGATAATGATTATCAATAATTATTATCAATATGTCAAGAAATTTACTCAATTTTCAATAACTCTTCTTTAGTAATTTTAAACTCACTTTCAATCCAAATTTTCTGGAATTTTTTTAATTTTTGTCCAATTTCTTTAGGATTAATTCCAATATTTAATAAATCATTACCATTAAGAATAAATTTTGGTAATTCTTGTTCTAAAATTTTTTGTTTTAATTCTAGGAATTGTTGAATATTTTTTGTTTTTTGATAGATAAGATTAATAGTTAAAAAATCTATTATTAAATTTTTATCAAATTGATAAAGCAATTTGATCAGATCTATTTTTGAAATAGAAAAATTTACAATTTGATATTCTTTAAGAGATAGAATGTAATTTTTATCTTTTTTTGAAAAATTTAAATCTTCACAATTTTTCTCTAAATTAGAAAATTTATTTAATAAAATAAAAAATTTAATTCTAACATCAAAAATAATATTCAATTCTTTTTCTAAATTTAATAAATTGAGATAATTTTCAATATCCAATTTAAAATCAAATAAAATATCACTAAAATTAAATTTATTAAAGATTTTTAGGGTTTTTAAGAGATTTTGATTATTTTGAGTGGAAATTATCTTCAAAAACTCATTTCTTACCCGATCTGCGGATAATTTTGCAAGATTTTTATTGGCTTTAATAGATTCTTTTAAACTTTTTAAATCTAATTTTTTACCATAATAGCAGAAGAAACGAAAAAACCTTAAAATTCGAAGATAATCTTCTGCAATTCTAATATTTGGCTCATTAATAAATTTAATTAAACCTTTTTGAATATCGGAAATTCCATTAAAATAATCAAAAATTTGACCATTTTCATCCAAAAATAAAGCATTTATGGTAAAATCTCTTCTTTTAGCATCTTCCTCATAAGAAGTTACAAATTCTACATCAGCGAAACGACCATCACAATTTTTATCTGATCTTAAAGTAGTAATTTCAAAAGTCTTTTTATTAATGACAGCGGTGATGGTACCATGTTTAATACCAGTTGGAATATATCTAATTTTGTTCTTTTGAAGAATTTTTATTGAATCAGAAATTCTAAATTTAGTAGCCAGATCAATATCAGAAATCTCTTTTTTTAAGAGAAAATTTCTTACTGCACCACCAACAATTCGAAGATTATCACCATCCTTATTATAAATTTGGAAAAGTTTTTTTAATTCTGGTGAAAATGGAAAAGTGATTTGCATTATTTTAAATTATAGACAACTAAATTAAGCTTGCATTTTCTCTTATTCCAAGCAACATTTCGAGTAACTCTCTTTTATCGCTGTATTTATTTCTCCACTTCCTGTACCAATACTTGATTTGAGACCATTTCTTTTCAATTGGGTTAAGATCTGGTGAATAAGCTGGAAGATAAAGTGGCATTGTTAATCCAAAATAGATAATAAGCCATTTCTCTTTAAAATCAATAATTTTACTGAATATTCAAGCATCTTTATTGATTTAGAGTAGCATTTGCTCTTTCTTCTCATTCTAGCCAAGAAGTGTCTGAACAAGCTATTATAGCCCTCGATAGTATAAGTATGTGCCTTGGATTGAATATGCTTATCCTTAGGAACAAATTTCTCATACGGTTTCCAATAATCCGTTGCTATAATGCCTTTAGCTCTGTCTTTTACTCCTTCCCAAAGTTCTTTTCCAGTTCTTGTAGATCTGTCGCCAACAACGAAGTTGATGAATTCTTTTGCATATCTATCAACAGCAATCCAGATCCAGACAGAGTTTTTTTTGAACCAATATAGCTGTGCATTTCATCTATCTCAGTTACGCATATTTCATGGCTATTTTGCAATAAATCAAGATTTTGACCATATTGCTTGATCCAGTTAAAGATACTTACATGACTAACCTTGAGAATTCTTCCTATAGATCTAAATCCTAGACCCTCTAGGTACAACTCCAGGGCAAATCTTTTTAGGAACCTCTGAAAAACCAATTATCTAATTTATAGATTTGAAACTGTTTAATTTTGTTATTTTTGCCAAAGTTTAGCAAAGTTATTTTATAAAATTTTGTTTGAATTTATTTGATAAAAAT
>Ga0228623_1000233_pt1 | contig 28142 bp, 26 predicted proteins | sample 28DmetaG_FD_182856 | JGI IMG/M metagenome (GOLD analysis project Ga0228623, IMG submission 182856) | Seawater microbial communities from Monterey Bay, California, United States - 28D | ecosystem: Environmental > Aquatic > Marine > Coastal | place: USA: California | collected 2016-10-04 | reverse complement strand
GGTACACTCATAAAAAATTAAGGTCTGCAAAATCTCATATTAAAAATGCAATTCCACATATGTTTCATTACTTGAAAGATGATAATATTAAGAGAAGTAATAATCATTTAGAAGGATATAATTGAGTCTTAGATAGTCATATCTTTAACCATAGATGATTGAGAAAAGATAGGTTAATTTCATTTGTTTCTCTATGGATTTATAACAGAAATTTATAGATTTCCAGCACTCTTTTTTTGCTTTAGCCCGAAAGTTTTAATTCCAGTAATGGTTTCAGCTACATCTCATGTTTTCTTAACGACTCCGTCAACGAGAGAGTTCCATATAGTATGGGTAAGAGACTCTCAGTCATTAGCATTTTCTACTCCTTGCCATCCTGAAAATCAGTATACGGCTGAAAATACAAAAAGCACAGATAAGAGACCTAAAGAGATATTTCTTAGTGCTGTACTTTTCATGGTTCACCTTTTTATGATATATAATATATGAACTGAGTATTTTTTAGTATTGAATAATTATTTAAGAAGTTTATCAATTATAGTTTCAAATGCGCTCGTTGGATATGCTCAAGAAATTACTTCGTATTCTCCAGTGGCATTGTTTATAAGTATATTTCCAGGAGTTCCTGTAATTCAAAAAAGCTTAGCTCCAGTTTCCATTTGTTTTGTTACTTTATCTTCATACTTATCAGCGTTTAAACATTCTTTTAAGGTATCTTCATTTGCTCAGAGTTTTACCGCTTCATCTATAAGAAAGCTTTTCTTTGAGTTTTCTTCAGCAAAAGAGGTTTCAATTAATTCATAGAAAGCCTCACCTCAGTTGGTTTCTCATAAACATTCAGCTATTTGTGCTCATGGAAGAGCGTTATTATGAAACTGAAGAGGAAAGTGGTTAAATACTATATTTAATTTATCTCCATATTTTTCTATAAGATCTTCAGGAGTTCCAGCATTATGAAGTTTTGCACAGTAAGGACATTCGAGATCACTATATTCTATCCAAGTAATTTCGGCATCAGTGTTTCATTTAATATAAGAGTTTTCTTTTATTTCTTTGAGTTGCTCAGTATCAAGAAGAGTAAAACCTTTATCACTTCTTTTTAGAAAAGCATTAAATGATGCTCATATTTGTAGAGAATATTCTCAAGAAGGAATTTGAGTAAGGTAGCTGTTAATATTTGAGTCTATTTGATTTCAGTTAAAGAGGATTGCAGGAAGAAGTGTTATTTTATTTTCTTCTAGGTATTCTTTTACTCATTTATCAGAAAAATCTTTTGATTCTACTTCTATAGTAGCAAGTGCAGGAATAAGTTTGAGTTGAGAAATGATTTGATCAGTTTCACATTCACTACATCTTTTATCATCAATCACAGTAATTTTTATATTTTTTGATGTGGCTGTGCTTCCATTATTATTATTTGTTGCCCCATTATAGTTTTTACCGAGAAAAAATCATAGTATAGCTATAATAACAAGTAAAACTATTACTATACTTACGAGTACATTATTACTTTCTTTTTGTTTGTTCATAGAATGGTTATATAAAATTAAAATATTTTAAGTAGCACTATTTTATTATCTTTATCAGTTTTGTAAAGGTTGGAGAGGTATAAGTTCTTGACTATTATTATTTTAATTTAATAAAAAACGAGTTTACTTATTAGTAAACTCGTTTTTTATTAAATATATTTCAATTTCATATATCTATTTTTTTTGCTTTCCAAAGCAATTTTGTGAAGAGATGATTTTCTCTTTATAGGGTATGTATTTTCCATAGTGTGCACATTATTTTTATAGTTATAGCCATTCTATCACAAAAAAAGGTTTTATGCAAAAAACAACTACTTTTCAGGAGTATTTTTATTAAAGTCAATATTTGTAACTCATATTTCTTTCAATCAGGCCTCTATTTCGCCTGTAGTTACCCAGTCTCATATAGCTGGGTTTTCTTTCGGTGAGATAGTGAGGTTATTTTTTTTGTCTATTTCAAAGTTAAGGTAATTTGCATCTATCAGAGCACCTTCTTCAGTCATATATATAAGCCTTATAAAGTCTATTTTTTCTTCTTTATCGTTTTCTTTTAATGATCAGAACATTGTTTTCGCCTTTTTCCGGTCAATAACTTCTCATGTTTTTGGATCTATAATTCATCCATCTACCCACTTTTCGTATCTATCGTCGAAGTCTTCATCAAAAATTTCTTTTAATAAATAACCACTTCCAATAACAGCTCAAGCAATAATAGCAGCTTTTTTTGCTTTTATATTTTTGACTTTAATGAGAGTCTTTTTTCCAACTTCTTTTAATACTTCTTTTGTACTTCATTGAGCTTTGACCATTTGTCAAAAACTTTTTCAAAAATTAGCTCATTTTACAGCTATATCTAAAGGTGCAGTGAGCGGTTTGACTATAAATTTCCCAATTTCTAAAGAAGTTTTTCCAGAGAATCAATGTTCTCAGAATATTTTTATAGCTGCAGCAGCATCAAGTCACATGAAAATGGTTCAGAGCCCTGCCTCAGTAACATTTACCCACTGTAGTTTTCCATCCTTATATGCTCATCAGAGGCTGAATATCATCATTCATGGTCATATAATCCTGGTTAAGAACGGAGCTACTTTAATCATAGCTTCCATAATAGATTCATTTTCTTCTCTGGTTCCAGCAGCAAGTCAGAGTACAGCAATTTCAGGAAGTCACCTACATATAGATTTGAGAAGGTCTGGCGCTTCAAGGGATAGTCTTTTTAATGCTTCGAGTTTTGTTATAACTCATTTTGCTGTTTTTGCTTCGAGAAGAACCCTCTCAGCATTTTTTCCTATTTTAAGAGCATGAAGGGTTTCTTTCGTTTTACTGAGGATGCGTAGAGCTTTATTTTCTCATGCTATTACTTTTGATTGATGGAGGGTTATAGTGTCTATATTTCTATAAAATTCTATCTGCCTTGCTCCTAAATTTTTCCAAAAATATCCCTTGAATTTTTGCCATCCAGTAAAACTATTCGTTTTTGTTATTTTTGAGAGAGTACTTCTGATTTCTTTTGTGGTACCTAGGTGCTTTATTTCTTCTATAGAAAATCAATTTGACTGTAAGAGTTTTTTAAGCTTTTGTGCTTTTACGGCCTCATCAGCTTCTTTTAAGCTATCAACATATTCAAGAATTTTAATAAGTCTGTTATTTCTATTGATAAGCTTTTGGTTTTCAAGTGCACCATTAAGAATTTCCATTCATTTTCCTCATCCAAGCATATTCTCAAGTTTTTGAAAGGTTTTCATTTTTCTTTCAATATTACTGCTTCCACTTGCTTTTAGTAATTCCCATTTTGTTACGGAACTAGATGAAAAGGACTCAACCACTTGAGTACTTATAAAGGAGCCTATATGTCAGAGTAATTCGAATAATATACCTCATTTCCTGTACAAGAGTCAAAGAACCAGAATTTTTTCTTTCTCATCCATTTTTTCAAGGCTTCCTTTGAAATCTTCAAGGTCTATACTATGTTTTAAGCCAAGTCCAGCAAGTCCAAACATGAGCTTTGTCCCTCATTCTACGATGTTGAATATGAATTTATCTGCCGTTACGACTCATTTTCCCAGTAAGCTCATAGTGAACCAGGTTGCTTCTACCGCTTCGTCGAAGAGTCATACGGTTAGGTCTCAGAGAGTAATAGTTTCACCATTTTCTACTCTCGTATAGAACTGTAGTATATCAATTTTCTCAGCAGCTCATTTTTCTTGTATCAGTTTCTTGAGCTCAGCTTTTTTATCTCCCTGGAGATTAATTCCATATTCTTTGCTGATTCCATTCACTAACTGTGTTTCATATTTGAGCTTTACTGCTTCCCATACCTCAGGATCATTTTTGAGTTCTTCTCCTATTTTTGTGTATTCTTCTTTTGAAAGAACATATTTAATATCTCGGAGTTCAAGTTTTCCATTTTTATCAGACATTTCTTTGAGTTGACGAATGTTCTCTTCTGATATGAAATTTGGATCCTCCACTTTTTCTTCCAGCTTTTCTTTGAGCTTAGGGTGTATTTTTCCAAACTTTCCGAGAAGATCAGTTTTTATTTTTTCTCAGACCTCTTTTTTTGTGTTTTGTATTTCTTTTGAAGAGAGTTTTTCTTTTGCCTTATCTCAGAAACTAAAAAGCTCTTTAATTCCTTTTCAGGTTCATAAAATAAACCCTAAAAGACCAGCAAGTATTTTAAATAACCCTCAGATGAATGGAATATTTTCAAGCTTTTCCCAAGTATTCAATGATTGAGATATATCTTTTACTTTTTCAACCGCTTGCGAGTTTATGTTTTTTGCTTTTACGAGACCTTGTCTTAATTTTTTATTTGATTTCACTCCTGTTATTGTTTCCATGGCTTTTTCAAAAGCCTTGTCGGCCTTATTTCCACTTTCTGAGAGTTCAAGGGTTCATTCATCTTCTATTTTATTAGATTTATTGATATCTTGATTTACTTTTTCTACAGAGTTTTGAGATAGGTTTCACCTAAGCTGTTCGAGTTTTAATTTTGATAGTTCTTCAGTGCTAAGCTTTCCATTTTCCATTTTTTTAGTCTGTTTTCTATTCAAAAAAACATTTCAGAAATCTTTTAATAAGTATTCTGGAACCTTAATCTTCAATTTTTTTTCTACTTCTGATAACTTTATCAAATCTTCATTTGGTCATCACTTTAGTATTTCTTTCTGTACCCAATTCATAAATATAAATTAATCTTTATTTCTTTTATTATATCATATATGCTGAGAATAAACAAAAAAACCGAACTTAAAGTTGTTCGGTTTTTCAGTTGTTATTGGTTCGTTGTATTTTTAGATGAAGATAGTGCATCACTTCTTAAATATTGATATATCAGAGTGTTAATTGCTCATAAATAGAGCCCAGGTATGTTAAGTGCAATTTCTTTTGCAGTTTCACTTGGCGAAAAACCTATGGTATGTGCGTCATCATCACTGAGCTTAATGAATTCGTTTATTCAAGTTGGTATACCTATATAAATTCATGCTTTACCAGCTCATTTTACAAGAGTTATATCTTTATCTCCAAAGAATATATTTTTTGAGTGTTGTTCAATTCCTTTTGCATTTTTAAAGTCTTTTACCACTCTTACTGGTGTTGTTATACTCTCCCAAGATTTTGTTTTAATCCATTTGGAGAATGAATAAGCTTTATTAAGTCCTAAAGGGAGACTGGATAGTCTTGAATCTATTGCTTTAAGTAGCTCAGGGCTCTTTTTGATAGACTCAAAAGCTTTTTTTTCTTGAGCAGCCTTTACAGTTTCACTATTTTTTTTCGTTTGTTCTTTTTTGCCAGCTTTTCATTTTTCAGAATTCTTCGTTTTATTTTCAGCTTTTGTATCTTTTTTTCACGGTGTTTTTGTATTGTTTTTTTTAAAACTCTTTTGTATTATTTTTTCTATTTCAGTGGTTTTTCATATGTGGATAGCTTTTTCTCTTGGACTTAAGTCTTTTTTGCTCATTATTTTCTCAGCAATATCATTGAGTTTTTCTTTAGGAACAAAGTTTTGTTTAGTAAAAACATCAAATTCTTTATCTGACATTGTTTCTTTCACCGCTTGTTTTTCAGTATTTTTTGTTTTTACTTTTGTTACCTTGGCTTTCAGATTTTTTGCTCACTTTAGTGTACTATCGAATCATTTTTTTGTAGCATCAGTGGCTTTTTGATATCCTTTCTTTCCAAGCTCTTTTGTCTTACTAAGTCCTTTTCCAGATAGATTTCATACTGCATTTAAACCTTTCAATAACTTATTATCTACAAGGTCAAGGCTACTTTCTCTTACTCTACTTACTTTTCCAGTTTTTTTGTCGACGAATTTTCCTTCAGCATTTTTTGTATAGATCGTTTTAGTTTTTTTATGTACATAGCTTTGATTTTTTGTTTTAAAGTTGTCTACTCATTTTTTTACGGATTTTTTGATATTAATAGCTCAATTTGGGCCTTTTTTTACCATAAACTTTCCAACTCCATGCATTGCTGCAAACATGAGTATGAGAGTAAGGTCATCCTTCGTCCAATCAGCAGGATTAAGAACTATTTCTCTTCATTGTAATTCTCTTGGTATATTAATCGCACCTTCCGCTCATCATAATATAGTAATTCAGTATGCTCATGTTTTTGTTAATTTATTCCATTGCGTTGACTTTATTTTTGAAAAAGATTTTCATACAAGTCACACGATACCATCAATTGCCATAAAACTTCCAAGTCATGACCACTCTCATTGCCATTCTCAAGTTTTTGCACTTCTATACGATTCACTTGCCGCATATGCTGCAGTGTTTCTTGCTACAAAGTTTCCAGTAGCCATACCGAGTTTTATTCATTTATTTGTACTATTTGCAAGAGCTCATAGCTTTCATACTGTAAATGCCCACCTTGCTCATGCATATGCAAGCCCACCAGGTACAAGACTGGTTGCAATAGTAAATCATATTTCTTTGGTCCAGTTTATATTTGGGTCTGCAATGTCAAAATAATCACCGATTCATTTACTCTCTGATAATCAAGAGATATCTGCATACATTCAGTGAAGAGTTGTATCTTCATCTCATCTATTCGGAATATCACTGAAAAAAGATTTTAGAATGGTATGTTTTGCATTTTTCCTAAAAGTTTCTTTTATTATAAGGTTTTTATAATCAGCCTGTGAGAAGTTTTCAGTCTGTAAGCCATGAGTTTGAATAAATTGATGGTATCACTTTGTAAAGTCAATTCATATATAAGAACTTTCGAGTTTGAAAAAATCTTTTAGTGTATTTTCTATAATATTTTTTTTGATTTTATCTGTTGCATTTGGATCTATGGTAAGAGATGGCTCTTCATTGATAATGGACTCTATCTTTCATCTAGTAAGTTCTCATTTTACAGCTCACATTTTATTTGTAATATTTTTTACAAAGGAGAAGTCTCTTTGTTCTATAAGTTTTAGAGCTATATTTTCTTTTACAGATGAAGTATCTCCATCTTCAGAAATCCAAAGCCCACCCCTCATTTGATTATAAATTTTTAATATTTGAGTCTCATAATTACTATTATTGATTCATAATAAAAGCTCTTTTGCTTTTACCATATCACCTTCATCGATTATATCTCTTTCATCATCTTCTGTTTTTATAATGATATTAAATATACTATCAATAAGTATTTGGTAATCATTTTCATTTGCAAAAGCGCTGTTTTTTGTTGAATTCAGTATTTTGTATATATCTGTTACAGACTTCTTAATGTTATTCTGGGTAGTATCGAAAAAAGCATCATTCGTTGCTACCTTTAGAGCATTTTCACTCCATATATCTACTATTTCCTTGAGGCCATTGAATTTTGAAAGACTTTCTCATTTAAGGTTATTTCTTTCTAATTCTGGTTTTTTTAAAAATACCTTCTCTCCATTAGGTCAAAAAATATTTCTTCAATTAGGCGTGGTTTCTATTGTATAGGTTGTTGTTTCGTATTTTTCAGAATCTATATCATCACCTAGTATTGGATTTCTATCAATTTTTTTCTTTGTAATAGTGGTAATTTTTTCTTTTTTTCAATCAAGCTTTCAACCTAAATCACTTATTTTAACTCCAATTGCATCTTCAAGCCTATCAAAATCATTCTTTATTTTAGACATATTTCCCCCATCTTTAACATCAGGGGTATTGTCGTAAACACTCTTATCGATATCATTATTCAAAGTTCCGGGCTTTGAAGTGCCTGTTTCTTTGTTACCAGCTTCTTCTGTCTTGCTAGGGATAGGTTTAGCTTGTTTCATTTCAAACCCACTTATAACATTACCAATAAGAACCTTTTTACCTCAGCCCTTAGGTTCTTTATAAACTTCGGTTCCAAGGATTTTGATAGTATCACCAATATCTATTTCATCAGCATTTCAAACCCACTTACCATTCTTTTTTTCTGTAAGCCAGTTTATTTTATGTTCACTTGAAGTAATATCATTGATTTCAAAAAGGGTATCATTTTTAATAATTTTCAATCCCTTGTGAAGACTGCGAGTTACTTCTGTGTCTACTTTAAGCTCTTTTAGGTCTTCCTTTGTTTTATTTCTAACTTGTTTTTCTATCTGCTTAAGAGTTAGATTCTCCTCTCTTGCTTTATCAAATGATTCAAAGTTTCACATAACATATATGTATTATTTATAAATTCCTTATTATTTTACCATATATAAATAAGATAGGTCAAAGAATATATGTTGACAATTTATATTAAATAATTATAAAAACTTATTGTTTTCTACTTGCAAAAACAACAAAAGATTATAAACTATTTTTGTTATAAAATAATACTACCAAAGACCATATGTTCAGTCGCATACTCAAATATTCACTCAAAAATATCCTCAGGAATAAATTCTTGAGTTTATCTTCTATTATAGTGCTCACCCTTCTTATGTTTTTTATAAACATACTCTTTGTGCTTCACGATGTGAGTTTTAAACTTATAGAGAGCATTAGTTCCAAGTTAACAATTTCTTTATATTTAGATGATAAATACGATAAAAATACTGTTGAAGTTATTGACTTACTAGAAGATATAAAAAAAGTAGAATGATGAATAGAAGCAGAATATAAAACAAAAGAGGATATTTTAGATGAAATGAGAATCAAAGAACCTGATTTAGCAAAAATATTAGAAAGAACAAATCCACTCCCGGATACTATTGTACTATCTGAAATATGATTAGAACAATATGAGGCGCTTAATAGAGTCATAGAAAATAAACTATTTGTACTTTCAGCAGAAGAATCTGATAAAGAACATTTTTCAAACTATACCGTACAGTATAAAAAAATTGAACAAGTTACGAATGTTTTATATATTTTACAGTGAGGACTTTATATTGTTATACTTGTTTTTTTAGTTTCTATTTCTATAATCATCTATTCAATAATTGGAAATTTCATCTACTACTATAGAGATGAAATATATATAACTAGGCTTGTTTGAGGGAGTAAAGTTTTCATATATGGTCCTTTTGTTCTTCAGTGAAGCATATATTCTTTTATATCATTTATACTGAGTCTCACGGTTTTTATCTTTGTGGTACAAAATGTAAACGGAGCCTTTAGTGAGCTTTATTTCTTACATATATCATATCAAATGCTTTTCATAGAAATGGTCGCATTTATTTTTATGTGATGAGTAAGTGGATTTTTCTCATCAAGAAAGTACTTAAAATAGGGATTCTTTTACATAATTTATTTTTATGTTATAAGGAATGAGAAAAAAACATAAAAAAATTTGCATATCTTTATTTTTTTCATATAATCCCCAAGCATTATAGAATGGGGGCATAGCTCAGCTGGTTAGAGCGCCTGCCTGTCACGCAGGAGGTCGCGGGTTCGAGTCCCGTTGCTCCCGCCATTTGTTATTGCACATTGGTGGCTCTCTTTTTATAGTTTTTAGAAAACTAGATAAGGGGCCTTAGCTCAGTTGGCTAGAGCGCCTGCCTTGCACGCAGGAGGTCAGGAGTTCGACTCTCCTAGGCTCCACCATTTAATTTATTTTGTAATTTTTGAGAAATGCCTGCTAATAAAAGACCAAGAAGACTCAATTATGCAGTAAATAAAAAATGACCGAAAACCGGATGAAAGGTTTGAAAAGCAATCAGTCATTATAAAAAATTGCAAGGTAGAGTAAGTTTCGAAGGTGAAACGAAATGGCTGAAAAATGCTATAGAAATAGTTTCAATTAAGTTGAAAAAATACCAAATAAATCTTAACAAAATATAATATGCCTAGATTAACTGGACACACACATAGAAAGCTCAGAAGAGCGTTGAAACTTATCGAGAAGAAAGTAAGAAAAACTAGGGCGTAAATTTGTTGATTTTTTGAATTAAATTATTAAAGTATAGATACTTTTATTTTATTTTTATTATTATATATTATTATGGCTTTTGATAGATCTAAACCACATATCAATATAGGTACAATTGGTCATGTTGACCACGGTAAAACTACAACTACAGCTGGTATATCTGCTGTATTAACAACTATTAATGGGGGTGATTTAAAAAACTTTGCTCAAATTGATAATGCTCCTGAAGAGAAAGCAAGAGGTATTACTATTAACACTTCTCATATTGAATATGAATCAGCTAATAGACATTACGCTCATGTAGATTGTCCAGGACATGCTGATTATGTTAAAAACATGATTACTGGTGCTGCTCAAATGGATGCTGCGATTCTTATCGTTGCTGCTACTGACGGACCTATGGCACAAACAAGAGAGCACATCCTTTTATCAAGACAAGTATGAGTTCCTTATATCGTTGTTTTCATGAACAAATGTGATATGGTTGATGATGAAGAAATGTTGGAATTAGTTGAAATGGAAATTAGAGATCTTCTTTCTAAGTACGATTTCCCTGGAGATGATACTCCTATTATAAAAGGTTCAGGGCTAGTTGCTCTTGAAAATCCTGGTGATATGGATAAAGAATACGGTGCAAAAACTATTGTTGAATTATTTGATGCAATTGAAGAATTTGTTCCAGTTCCTGAAAGACCAACTGATAAACCATTCCTTATGCCTATTGAAGATGTATTCTCAATTAAAGGAAGAGGTACGGTAGTTACTGGTAAAATTGAAACTGGTATCATTAAAGTAGGTGAAGAAGTTGAAATCGTTGGTATTAAGGATACTACAAAATCTACTGTTACTGGAGTTGAAATGTTCCATAAATTACTAGATGAAGGTCAAGCTGGTGATAACGCTGGTATACTTCTAAGAGGTATAGAAAGAGAAGACGTTGAAAGAGGCCAAGTTCTTGCTAAACCAGGAAGTATAACTCCTCATACTGAATTCGAAGCAGAAGTATATGTTCTTTCTAAAGATGAAGGTGGAAGACATACTCCTTTCTTCAAAGGTTACAAACCTCAATTCTACTTCAGAACTACTGATGTAACTGGTGATGTTGAATTACCTGCTGGAGTTGAAATGGTTATGCCTGGTGATAACATTCAAATGACTGTTAAATTACAACAACCTATTGCGATGACTGATGGTTTAAGATTTGCAATTAGAGAAGGTGGTAGAACAGTTGGTTCATGAGTTGTTGCTAAAATTAAAGCATAATTTTCATATAGCCTAATATATCCAACATCATCTTTATTTTTAAGATGATGTTGGAAAATTAGTTTATATTTAGTTTTATTAATTATTGTTTAAAATGCCTGCAAAAAAAGCTGTATCAAAAATGAGAATAACTGTGAAATCCTTTGATCATAGATTGCTAGATGAAGCTGTGAAAAAGATAGTTACTATTGTAACTGATTCATGAGTGGAAGTAGTTGGACCAGTTCCTCTTCCTACAAAGATTGAAAAAATTACTGTTAATAGATCTACCTTTGTTAACAAAGATGCAAGAGAACAGTTTGAAATAAGAAGACATAAAAGACTTATTGATATATTGGAACCTACAGCAACAACTATGTCTTTACTACAGGAGTTAAGTATACCAAATGGGGTATGAATTGAGATTAAAGCATAATATTTATTTAATTTAAGAAAAATGTCTAGAATTTGTGAAGTAACCGGAAAAAAAACAGCGGTTGGAAATAACAGAAGTCACTCAATGAGAGCGACAAAAAGAAAATTTTACCCAAATTTGTTTTATAAAAATATTAAAGACCCAGAAACAGGGTTAGTTTATAGAATAAGAGTTTCAGCTAAAGGGATAAGAACACTAAGAAAACACGGTATTATATAGAATTAAGTGAATTAAAACTCACTTCTTTTTCTTGCCCGGATGGTGGAATTGGTAGACACGCAAGACTTAAAATCTTGTTCCTTCGGGAGTCCGGGTTCAATTCCCGGTCCGGGCACCACTTTTTTAAAAGACCACACCTAAAATGGAAATTATTAGTCCGTTATAACTATAATTGATTTATAACTCTCATTTTAAAATATTATATAATTTATTACATTTTTATGTTAAAAATAAGACTATCAAGAGCTGGAAAAAGAAATATGCCTTTTTTTAAGATCGTATTAACAGAGCATACTGCAGCTGCAAAGCATGGATATAAAGAAGTTTTAGGTTTTTACAATCCTCTAACAAAAGAATTCAAAATTAAGTCACTTGATCAAGTAAAAGCTTATTTAAAAAACGGCGTACAACTTTCACCAAGAGTTGAAAAGCTAGTAAAAGCAAATAACCTTGCTATATAGTTATTAAAATTATTCTAGGAGTTCTTTAAAGGAGGGTGATTCATTATTTATAATTTATAATTATTAAGATCATGAAAGAAGTAGAATTTTTACAGTTTATCGTGGAAAACTTAGTAAATAATAAAGATGATATTTCTATAGAGAGAACAGAGGACGAGTTAGGAGTACTCCTAACTTTGAAAGTAAACACAGAAGATATGTGAATTATTATTGGGAAGTCTTGAAATACTATTAATTCAATTAGATCAATATTAAGACTGTTTGGAATGAAGACAGAAAAAAGGATTAACTTGAAAGTGTTAGATTAATTTTTTAAACTATAGTTATGATAGTTCAGACAGTACATGCTTTGAATAACACTTCATCAATACTGTGAGAAAAACTAGACTTTTGAGAATTTGTCTTGCTTGCAATATCCATATTTGTTTTAGCTGCTTGAATCTTCTCTATAGTTTTTATATTGTGGTGAGGTCTTTTACTCATATTATCTGGTGGAAAGGATGATAAGATAAAACCAGCTATTAATACTATCAGATATGCAGTTATAGGTATTGTGGTAACGGTGTTAACCATATTCTTGTTTCCAATCCTTTGAGGATTATTATGATTAGATGTAGAACAATATGCTCAACCGAAAAGAATTTTTGAGAAAATAGAGGAAATATGAAACCAGATCTTTTGAAATAGTTCTACTTACATATGAACAGATACGAATATTGAAAGTATAGATGAGTTTCCTGCAGATTTTTCAGATTTATAATAACTAAAAAAGACCCCTTTCGGGTCTTTTTTAGTTATCTTATATCCTTTTGAAATATTAAATATATCCATTTTTGAAATATGCTCATAGAAAGAGTGATATCATTTATTTGTTCACCTTGATTTTGTTTTACCTCTATCGTTTCAACTGCTTTATTGGTAAATTTATTATATTTCTTCTCACTCGTAAGGTATATAACTACTTCTCATTTGTTTTTAAAAGACTGCTGTGCTTTCAAAACTTTATTTTTATATGCTTTTGACTGTTTATACTTTATTATACTATCTGCCAGGTGAATCTTTTCTTTTATTTCTTCGTTTAAGTTGGTAATATAGTCTATATGTGAACTAATTTGGTATTCTTTATACGTAAAGGTACTTATTAAGTAAAATATATATAATATTATACCAATCATAATCAAAAATATATACTGTTTTTTCATATTTTTTTGAATTTATTAATTTTTATGTAAAATGGATTCTAGTTTAATTCCTTATATAATAATGAAAATGAAGAAAACAGGAAACAAATTTATTATTTTTATAATAATATCAATTATATGAATTATTATAATAAGCTTATATAGCTCATACTTTTCTTCTACACCGAGGGATTCTTTTGTAGTACTGCTCAATGGAAAGGCAATGTTAAATTCAAAGATATTAGAGTGAGATAAGAGAAATAAATTACAACAATGAGATACTATAAAGACTATCGGGGAAAAATCTTTAGCAGTAGTTGAGTGGGGAGATGGAAGTGTAACGAGGTTATGATGAAATTCTCGTTTGGTAGTAGAGGAATTATTTGTATCAGACGATGTATGAAAGATAAATATTTCATTTGATCTACTCAGTGGAAAGACATGGTCCAATGTTATTAGTTTTATTGGCGAAGAATCTTATTTTAAACAAACCTTTAGAGATAATGAAGCAGCAGTGCGAGGAACCGTATTTAACGTTGATCTTGTTCAAGAATATCTCTATGTATTGGATCATAAAGTTTTACTTACCAATGGCTCTTGAAGTATATTTGAAATCACTGAGGAAAAACCATTTTCACTTGATTCTTTTTCTTTTATTAAATTAGAAGAATTTATACAAAATATAAAAGATAAATCTTTTGATGAGTTTAACAAGCTTTTTGATGAGGAACTCAAGGCAGAGCTCAAAGTAAAATTAGAAGAAAGCATATCAAAATTTAAAGACCTATCATCAGTAGAGATAGCGTCTCTCACAGATGAGAAGAAGCAGGAGCTTTATGATGAAATCATGGCAAGGTACCAAAAATTGAACTTTATAGACTCTCAGACAAAAGACTTATTTGATAAGAAAATTGAATATAAAACATTTCTTATTAATATTGCTTCTGATATACAAAAAGATGTTCTTATAGAAAGTACCCTAGCTGACTTGAAGGATACTATTGATTCAAAAGATTATTCATCACTGGAGAGTATCTTAGGAATACTTAATGAAAATGCAGAGAAAATAAAGGGATTGGATATAAATAGTTATTTTGATAAAACAGTTATTTGAGATGACTTAAAAAATGCTATAGATAAAAACTTTGAAATATTAGAAAATATATTCGGAAGTGATATTTCAATACTTGTTTCTGAGGGAAAGTTACAATTGAGTGATATTGAAGCAATAAAAAATGCAGCGAAGCAAAAAATTGAAGATGGTCTTAATATTTTACTTGATAAATAATATATGAATTAGTCTAGTTATATAGAATATTTTTCTTTGCTTTTTAAAATGATTCTAGTAATATGAAATTACTTTATTTTTTAATTGGAGGTTATGAAAAAAATAGTAGCTTTATTATGTGTATTCTTATTCTCTTTCTCAGTATCTTCTGCAAGTTTTGAAGTAAAAGATATAGTTACTCAACAAAATGAAATAGCTGGATTTTGGGACTGGATGTTTAATAGAGATAATTGACCATGCTATGATGAACGTTATTTTACAGAAGGATGTTATAGAGATCATGAAGCTGGTTCTAGAGGATAAGAATTTTCTATAAAGCTTAAATCAGATTTGGTTTAAGCTTTATTTTTTTGAAAAAAATGCTATGATGTATATCATATATTTTATAAAATCTTTATTTATGAATTGAAAGATCTGGTGAAAAATATTTCGTAATAAAAATATACTTTCTATTTTTATCTCCATATTGATACTTATTATAATATTTACTATAAGTTCATTTTGATTATTTTATCATATGAATAAAAAAGTTCATAATTTTTACTATGAATTATTAAAAGCAAATGTAGCTGTGAGTAATGAAATCATTATCGCAGAAATAGATGAGAAAACTATATGAGCCTTGGGTAGATTTCCATTTGACAGAAGTGTATATGTCCCATTTATTAATAATCTAAAGGATGCAGAGGTATGAACTGTTGCTTTTGATATAGTCTTTGCTGATAAGAGTGATACTGTTTCTGATAATCTTTTTGCTCAAGCTTTGCAGGAGGTTCAGAATGTTGTATTCTGATTTTCTCTTTCAAATCAGAATCGTATTGAGTATCCATTAAATATATTTTTGGATGGTATTATATGAATGGGGTTTTTCAGTGTTGAAATAGATAAAAAAACTAATACTGTATATGCAATAAAACCAGTCACAAATTTTATAAGTTGAAAATCATATGAACATTTTTCTATAGCAATATTAAAAGCTTACTATAACTATATTTATAATAATCAGTATAAAAACTTTCAGTTGTGATCAAGAGACAATAACTTTTATATTACACCAAATATAAGTATTCCTTTTGCTAAAAAATGAAGTAAGGAAGTGCTTATCAATTATGCTTCAAGACATAAATTTAAGAGAGTATCTTTTATCGATGTATATGATAAAAATAGTTTTGAAGTATTGCAAAGGAATAATGTATTTAAAGATAAGATAGTAATAGTATGAGCTACTGTAAAAGCGATCAAAGATGTTTTTAATACACCTTCTTGAATTGAGTATGGAGTGTATGTTCATGCAAATATGATTAATACTATTCTTACAAGGTCATTTTTGACTTATTTTGATACGACCCTAGAATGGATATTAATATTTCTTCTTGTTGTACTCTCAGTATATTTTAACTTGAGTCGTTCTGGTTATATTTTGATTTTTAGTAATATAGCTATTGTAATTATATTTCTGATTATTTTCCCAGCTTCGATTATTATTTTCACAAATCTTATATTAAATTATGCAATAGAGCTTATATTTGCTCTTGTGTTCTCTTTAACGTTTACAAATATAGCGAAGTACCTAATTGAGAACAAACATAAGCAGAAGCTTAATAAAGCATTGAGTGAATACGTATCCGAAGATGTTGCACATGAAATACTTTCATGAGAATGAAAAGTAAATCTAGATGGTGAGAATAAACGTACTGCAATTTTCTTTTCAGATATAGAATGATTTACATCAATATCAGAGAAGTTTACTCCAGAAGTATTAGTATGATTTTTAAGAGAGTACTTAAGCAAGATGTCGAATATTATTTTAGATGAGAAGTGATTTATAAATAAATATGAGTGAGATGCGGTTATGGCACTTTGGTGAGTATTTGGAACGGATGAAAATGCCTCATACCATGCTTGTTTGTCTTCTATTAAACAACAAAGGTTATTAAAAACATTAAATATTGATTGGAAAGAGAGAGGGTTTAGTGAAATTAAAGTAAGGATTTGACTCCATACTTGAGAGGCAATTATTTGAAATATATGATCTGAAGGAAGAAAAATGGAATTTACAGCACTTTGAGATAGTGTAAATCTTGCATCAAGAATGGAGGGAGTGAATAAATTCTACGGAACATATATATGTGTAAGTGAAGATATATATGCAGAAGTGAAGGAGAAGTTTGAATTTAGATATCTTGATAAAATCCGAGTAAAGTGAAAAGAGATTGGAGTGAATATTTATGAATTGATAGAAGAGAAATGAAATACTACGGAGGAACAACAAGATATTTTTAAACAATTCCAGAAAGGAATACAGCTCTATCTTGCAAGAGATTTTGAAGAAGCTCTTCAGGTGTTTTCAACATTAGAAAGATTATGAGATAAACCAAGTGTTACCTATAAAACAAGGTGTGAAATGTATATAAAAAACCCGCCAGATGAAAGTTGGGATCAGATATGGACAATGGATTCAAAATAAAAAATACCCTAAGGGTGTTCCAAGGTACAGAAAGCTAAAGCATTCTGTTAAATATATTCTTTTCAACGGCTAGCTTTAGCTAGCTCGATATAAAAAAATATCTAAATCCATTTGGATTTAGATATTTTTGGACACCCTTAGGGTGTTTTTTATTTTTTATAATTTGATGTATCATCAAATGAATGGAGGCTATGAGGGTGATTTTCTTTTAGGCTGGTAGCACTAATCTTTCTAATTCTTTTATAGTCTTGTAATGAAGGTATATCTTTTTTTCCAGTATATCAAAGAGTAGCCTTTAATCAACCGTTTAATTGATGAATAATTTCCTTTACTGATCACTTTGCAACCACCTTTCATTCAATTCATTCAGGAACGAGCTTATCTTTCTTTTGGTCCTCTTGGAAGTATCTATCTGCTGATCATTTTCACATAGCACCGATTGATCCCATTCATCTAAATACTTTAAATGATCTTCCTTTTTCCTCTATAAGCTCTCATGGAGTTTCCTCTGCTCAGGCAAGTAGGTTTCCTATCATAACACATGAAGCTCAGGCAGCAATTGCTTTTCCTATGTCTCCAGAGTATTTAATGCCTCAATCTCAAATAATTGGAATTTCTTTTTCTTTACAGATACTACGAGCTTCATTTATAGCGCTGAACTGAGGGTTTCATACTCATGCAATTACTCTGGTAGTACATATTGATCATGGTCATATTCCTACCTTTACAGCATCTACTCAAGCCTTTATAAGGTTTTTTGTTCAGTCTTCTTCACAGATATTACCTCATATTATTTTTATATCCTTGAAGTTATTTCGTATATACTTTACTGTATCTAATACTCATTGAGAGTTTCAATGTGCAGAGTCAACAACTAGTATATCTGCTCATGCACTTATGAGTCGTTTATATTGTTCATTTGTTCCAACTCATACAGCTGCTGCAACTCTTAGCCTCCCTTGGTCATCTATTGTTGCTTCAGGATTATTTTTATTATTTTCAATATCCTTTTCTGTAATGAGTCATATACATTGATTATTATTGTCTACGATTATCAGTTGTTCTATTTCATTTTTTTTCAATATTTTTTCAGCATCAGCCATCTCGATTGTTTTTTTAGCAGTTATAAGCTTCTCTTTTGGAGTCATAATATCTTTAATTTTGTTGTTTTCTTTTTCTTCAGCTTTTTGGAAGTTTCTATTCGTAATAATTCATATTACTTCTCAGTCCTCTGCAATAACTGGAAAGGTAGATACTTTGAATTTTTCTTTTGATTTTTTATAATCAGCAATAGTGGATTCAGGTGTAAGGGTAATAGGGTTCCTGACAATAAAAGATTGATGTTTTTTCACTTTTTCAACTTCTTTTACTTGGTCTTCCATTCCTTTTTTTTCTGCAGCTTGTTCGAGAGCTATAACTTCTTCTTTTGACATGCCTTCTTTTACTTTATGGCTAATGTCTTCTTTAAAGTTTTTATGTATACACGCTATTGCTCAACTTAAAGCCATAGCTATAGCCATTTTTGATTCTGTAATAGTGTCCATAGCAGCAGATATAAAAGGTTTTTTTATAGTAATTCCTTTTACAATTTCAGTGGAAGTATCAGTATCTTTTGGGAGAATATTTGAGTACGATGGGAGTAGGAGAAGATCATCGAAAGAGTAGGATTCTTGGAATTCCATAATACAATATATTAAAAAATAAATAGGGAGTGTAGCCTATAAAAAAGTTTGATTAATATACTATACTTAAAATAAAAATTATGCAAGACTATTATTTTTATTTGTATTTAGGTAACAAAAAAATTTGACTATTTTTTTATATGAATATAATACCCAGGCTCAATATATATGAGCGGCTATCGTCTAGTGGTTAGGACACCTGGTTTTCATCCAGGCAACCGGAGTTCGATTCTCCGTAGCCGTACCAATCATTTTTTTGAATTAAATTCCTATATTTGGGATTTTTTTATTGGCTTAAAAAAGGGATTAACCGAGTAATTTTAAGCGTGTGATCTTGTAAATTTTAGTTCCATCTACCAAAAAGGGCTTGTTGTAATGTATGGTAGATTTTTAGCATATTTAAGGAATTACTATGAGTTCCACCGATTATAATATATTTGCTAGCGAAAACTTGAGTAAGGTAAAAGAGGCAAATAGAATTGTGATTCATTGAACTTGGCTAGGGAGCGATTACTTTAGAAGTTTTAAAAGATTGAAATCTTTTTCTTTTATTGTAAGTTTTGCCTCTTCATTAAAGATTAATTATAATGTTTATACACAAATAATGATAAAGATTTTTCTAAAGATTACATTAGGGATTGCTAGTTTATTTCTCTTATATTTTCCTACTATTGTTGCGCTATACAAATTAGGTATATTTGATGTAGTTACTGTCCAAAGTTATGTATATTCTGGCATCTTTTCTCTTATTGTAGTTTTGTGGATTGTAGCGGTATTATGGGCTCAGTTTGAGATATATAATTTGCTTACTTCTGGTTCAAAAAGGGTCTTAATAGAAAATCCTATTTTAAGACACGCTTTAATAAGTAAAAATCTTATTACTGAAGAAAGTAATTTTTATAAAACGATTATTAATTGCATTGAAAAGGCTAAGGCAGTACATATTGTTACTTGTGATATAGAAAAATGGCTTAAACTTTCTTTAAATTTAGATACTTTTTATAAAAAGCCGTTGGCTTTATCTTTTTTAGAAGATATAGAGCCTGAATTTTCAATAAAATCTAAAAAAGATAATAGAACTTTAAAAAGAATTATTGTCATAAAAGACTCATTATTTTTACCTGGAATTAATTTCACAGCGAAAGAGAAGCGGGAAAAGAGGCATTCTAAACTTTTTCTTATAAAATCTCTTGAGGGGTTACGGCTTGAAGAGGAAACTATAGATGGTAATCAAGGGAAAATAATAACGAGTATTTACAGAGTAGAACAAGGAATAGACCTTCCTTTTGAAAATGTTGATAACACTTACCAAAGATTGATGCATAGATATATTATATCAACAAAAAAGGGCTTTAAGTATTCGCTAAGCCTAAAGACATTTAAATGGTGGGAAAGGGTTGGTAACGATTGTCATAACAGCTTCAGTAATTACGATATTAAAGACGAAAAACATAAATGGTGGAGGCTTGATAAAAAAGAAAATTTCTCTTTACTTGTTCCAAAACTTTATAATTCAGATAAAAAAGAAGTTGAAAAAGAGCTTGAAGAGGTAATAAAAATGCAAAGTGCATCTATGACTATAGACGAATATATAGAGGAAATTAAAAATCTTTAATTATTTTCTAGCGTAGACTTTACTTATTCTTGGGCAAAGGTTTTCAAAATAAAACACAAACTTTTTTTTCATTACCCCTTCGTCCACTAGCTCGTCTAATGCAATTTTATCCTTTTGATATAAATCCTTTTCTTTTACAACAAAATCTACATCATCATTTTTGATTAAAACTCGTTTAGCCTCCTCCTTTGTTTTATCTATATTGGAAGCCATTTTCCGAGCCAGCTCTTCTGATACGGTAGAATATATTTTTCTGATTTTATCAAAGTGTTCAGTGGAGGTGTTATTTTTTAAATTAGAAATCTTTTCCATACCTGAGGTGTTTATATAATAAGTGAGATATTGTAGGAATATCTCCTAACAACGGATTCAACTTTATATAGTTCAAAAAAATTGTCAAATATAGTTTTTTGCTTTTTCTCACTTATTTCGTATAATCTACATAAATCTTAACCTTTTATATAATAGCGATGTCAAAAATTATCAACTGAAATATATACCATTCTTTACAAGAATCTTCTAAGCAGTTAGATGAGAGCATTGAAAAATCAGCAGATTTATTAATCTCTGAATTGAAAGGGAGGAAAAAATCAAGAAAAATAGAAACTAAAAATCTTGCTCATGTATAGTATACATATTTCTCATTCGACACATGAGGTAATAAATGATTTTATACTCGGATATAGAAAAACCTTTCTAGAGTTATTTGATGATACTTGAATTGAAGACGAGCAACTTATAAGGGAAGTATATATCAAATCCTCAAAAGAATTTAAAAATCAAATTTATAGCCATTTAGAATCTGTCCTACGAGAAGAAATTATCTTATGAGAATCACCAAAAGAAGACGGGGTTTCTATGATAACTATTCCAATAAATAATTTTAGATTATTCGTCTATTTTAATGCCAACAAAGAATTAAAAGAAAGGTATATTGAAAATATTGAATTTTTTAAAAAATAGGATGGACTAAAAAATAGCGCTCTAACTATCCAAGAATTATTTTTGTACCCACCTTTTAAAGTTTTATAAAAATTCTTTCAGCCTCTTGTGAGTTAATTTTATTTTTTCTTGATTTCTCACGGCATATTCATATAATCACGCAACAAGGTTGATGTTTTTTGACACTAGCCGTACCAATTTTGTTTTTACCGCGGAGTGGAGGAGTGGTACCTCGTCGGGCTCATAACCCGAAGATCACTGGTTCAAGTCCAGTCTCCGCAACCACAAAAACTATAAAACAAAAAAAGATTCTCTTTAAAGAAAATCTTTTTTTGTTTTATTATAATTGAAATATCCATGGAGCTATAAGATTCAATATTACTCAACTCAGGAAGAGAAGAATAAGTCAAATAAGAGTTTGTATAATTCTCTTTTTTGATTCATCTTTGAGACCTTGATCAGCTCATCACATAGAGTACATAATACCGTTAATAACAATAAAAAGAACTCCTCACAAACTCGCTAGAAAAACAAAGTATTTAATCATTTGTCACATCACTTTTATAACGGTTCCGAATCAAGGTTCTATAGTACACTTGTATGTAGTGGTTACTATATCTTTACCATTTAATTTTTTTGTTTTTGTAGTACCCTCATCACAACCAGCACCAGGAATTTTTTCTGTTACGGTTACCGTTACACCTCATTCAGCATGACTTGGAACTACTGAATATATAATAGATAGATTCAGTAATGATATGAGTAAAAGAATTTTTATTGCTAATTTTTTCATATTAAGAGTTTTTATATTATATAGTTGGAACACTAATACCTTGTAAATCGAGTAGGAATGTATAACTTGCAAGAAGTATAAGGGTTGCTATGAGAGTATTGATTACAATAGCTTTTGCTTTTTTGATTCTTTCCTCGTCTCCATTTGAAGTTATATAGTAATACCCAGCCAAAGTCAAGAAGAAAATAGCTATTGGTCATGCAAAGAAGAGTGCTAAATTAGACATAGTACCAAAGAAATTTGCTCAGTCACCTATCTTTCCCTCAAAAACGACTTCTTTCCAGCTTTCAACGAATCATATAAATACCAGTCAAATAATAGACCAAGTAATTTTGTTTTTTTGTTCAGTAATCTTTTCTTCTTTTCCTCTCGAAGTGAGAATTTTAACCCCAGAAATAATAATCATAAATATGGCTATTCCAGAAAGAGCAACTTGAATAAATCATATAATATCAGTATTGAGAGTATATCAGAAGTTAAATACATCTATAAAAACATTGGTATCTGTATTTCCTGGGGTCCTTACCCAAGAGCTATATCATATTCTTCCATCGAGAGTTGAAGAGTCTGTTTTATTAAAGGCATTAAAAAGGGTTCCAGGTATATTTATAAAAACCAATCATAAGGTGGCATACCAAAGAGAAGTTTTCGATTTTTTTAATTCTTCTTCATCACTTCCAAGAGAAAGAACCATTTGAGCACCAGTATATACCATAAATATAACAAGAACTCATCCAAACACTACCTTTACCGTAGTGAGGATACTCAGTCCTACTCTTTCAATATTACTAATCAGATCTCAGCCTCCAGTAAATCAACCAGCACCAATAGAGGAGTCAGCAATTTTGCTACTTGATTCTCCTAAATCGATTCCAGCGTTGGTAGGCATGTATGAAAATATACTCAGAGTGAGCCCTATAATAAGGAGTATTTTTGCAATAGTTTTCATAGTTCTATATTAATTAAATAGTAGTTTCTGGAAGTATAAAAAAAGTAAGTATTAGGTAGTTCGCAAATAAAAGGAATAATCAAATGGCTATATATACAATCGACATCTTTGCTTTTTTCATTTTTTCTTCATCTCCAGCTGAAAATATTACGGTGAACCCTGCGTATATGATCATTATAACCACAATAATTCATACTAATGAGTTCATCCAGTTAATTATATTTACAATCGATTGAACAAAACCACTGAGATTCCCTTTATCGATACAGTTATTTCCTATTATTTGAAAAATTCACCTTGAATCTCATCAACAATTGATAACTCCATAGGTTGAATCTACTAATGTTTTTGCAAATTTTATTATTATAAATCATATAGCAGCGTATAAAACTGACATTTTTCCTGTTTTTATTTTTTCTTCGTCACCATTTGCCGTTATTATTCTATAGAATGCATATATAGCTATGGCAATAAATAAGAATGAAGCTCAAGTTTGTAGCAGTTCTATGAGTGGAGTAATAATTCTCTCTGTAAAATTAAAGGCCAGTCATTCTCATACTCATCTATCATATAAGGTTACTATAAAACTATACGAGATTTGCATAACTACCAGTCAGATAGTAATCCAAATGATTCATTTTTTGAATTTTCAAATTTCTTCCTCTGACTCACCAGCAAATACAAGCTTGAGAACGAGTATAAGAAAATAAAGGCTGGCAATGATAAATACTAGGTTTTTTCCATCTCTCGCAATTCTTACAAGACTATAGTAGAGTCACTTTTCTCCTCATCTGGATATGGTAAAATCTGTTTCCCCTTGTATGTTATCAAGGTGTTTATTTTTATCAACGGCACTATTTTCAGCTTTTTTATTTCCAGTATTGAGATTTTCATCAAGAGCATAGGTACTATTGCTCACCATGAAAAAACTCATTGGTATGAAGAGAAATAAGAGTATTTTTAGTAGAGTTTTCATAAAGTAATATTTATTAATTATTGGTTGTTTATTAATCGGGCATGATTCCAAGCCTTGCCTCAATTTCCATATCAACATACTTTTTCTTTCTTCCATATTTCTTTCTTGAGTATTCTTTTATTATTTGCGATATCTGTTCACTTTTATAATTATTGTCCCAAATGGTCTTGAGATCAAATGGTCTCGTGGTCGAATTATCTATATTGAGTTTACAGTAAGTTGTATAATTTGCAATTCAAATTATGTCCTGTTGAGAAAGCAGAGGAGCATATTCTTTTTCCATATATTCAGCATCATCAGCACCAACTTTAAAACTCATTATCGTTCAGGCATTACCAAATACAGCATCTTTAATACTTGGTTTATCTCATTTTTGACCACTATTTCATCATATTTGAGCAATAAATTGGTGAGCCATTATCAATGCAAGATGATATTTTCTGGCTTCCGAGAGTATTTCTCAAAAAGCTTCTGTGGCAAAGTTCTGGAACTCATCCACGTACATATAGAAATCTTTTCTCTCACTCTCTGGTATATCTGCTCTACTCATCGCTGCCATATTTACTTTCGATACAAATATCAATCAAAGCAATTGTGCATTGAGAGCTCATATCTTACCTTTTGATAGGTTAACGAGAAGGACTTTTCTGTTATCCATTATTTCTCTGATATTAAATGCTGATTTTGGTTGTCAGATTATATTTCTTATAGTAGTATTGGTTACAAAAGGACCGAACTTAGAAGAGAAATACGGTATCATTTCTTGCTTCTCTCTATCTCAGGTATTGGCATATTCATGATCCCAGAATGATTTTACTACAGGGTTCTTGATTTTACTCGTTTTATACTTCATAAATGCATCATCTACAAAGAGTCTTGGCACATCAATAATGGTTCCTCCATCTTCTTCATCTTCCATAAGTGTGAGACATCCATTTCTAAAGTAATGCTGTATTCTCGGTCAGAATATTTCATCTCAGAATATTTTTATAAATATATCAGTCGCATCCATAGCAGCTCTATCCATTTCTCTTTTTCTTACATCAGGATCGGTTGAAATTACCTCAAGCATATTGAGTCCCATTGGTCTATCTGTATCAGCAGGATCGAATACAATAATATCCTTTGCCCTCTCTTTTGGAGCAAAACTTAAAACATCTTCAACTAAATCTCCATGTGGATCAACGACACAGATACCATCTCCATTCCGGAGATCTTGTCTGGCTAGGTATCCTATAAATACTGATTTACCTCAACCAGATTTTCATATAACATAATGATGCCTACTTCTATCTTTTCTATTGAAGTAAACAGGAGTTTTTTTATTTCTATATTCATTCCATCACATAAGCACACCATCTTTATATACTGGAAATCATCCAAGTTTTCTATGAACCTGAATAGGGTTTCCATTCTCATCTTTTTCTTCAAGAATAGTAGGCTCTGTTGGCATCTTTACATTATGTGGTACGGGAAGTTTTTTATACTCTAACCAATTTATAATTGGTGATTTATTATAGTTGATGTCAGGGAGATGATAGAGAGTTGCTATTTCATCAACAGAAAAATAAGAAGTATTTTGAAAGAATCCTACGAGTTTGTATTTAAAACCAAAATATCTTAGAGGAGTAAATATAAAAGGAAGTGCATCTTCTCTTACTTGAGGATTATCCAGGGCATTATTATATTCATCAGTAAATATAGAGGCTGCACCTACAATGTTATGCACTCAGTGTTCTGCAGTATGGTCAGTTTTACTACTCACAAGAATTCTTATGGAGCTAGAAAAGAAAGGCTGCCCAGCAGCTTCTCACATTACTTTTTGAGCCTCTGTTTCAGCTTGATTAAATATTTTATACGCATCTCATTCGCTGGCTCCTGGGGCACTATTTCCTCAGACCATATCTTCTGGTCATTCAATCATTGCAACGAGAGGATTCCATAACCAGCTGATCATAGAGAACATTTTTTTCTTTTGTTTTTTATATTTTCATTTTGCAACGAGCCCAGCAGCAGCTTTAGCTTTATCATTGAATTTAAATTCTGGCTTGATTACTATCTGGAACACAGCTTTATCCTCTCTGTCGAGTCCTCAAAATACATTCGTAAAGTTGTTTATAGGGTCATCTTCTAGGTATTTAAAAGTTTTTATTGGATAAACATCATCATTTTCTTTTCCAAGAGAGGCTCATCTCATAGAGTACCCTTTTGGCTTTATATTTATGTAATCTTTTGGTTCAATAACCAGTATTTCAGCGTCACTATATATAGAAGTGAGATGCTGAGTTACAAGATGTACATATGATGCATAAGTAGCGATGAAGAAATTCACTTCTCAGTTTTCGTATACCAGTTCTAAACTGATTTTTGAATGTCTAAAAATAGCATTGAGAAAGGTATCTTTCAATCATGCTTCGGATAGTTTATGAATGGCTTTATAGAACATACTCATAATTCCAATTTTTTCCTTGAAATCTTTTTTTGTTTCTTTTTCTTTATCAAGCTTTGAATCAGCTCTCGGTAGTGTTATTTTAAGATATCTGAGGTTTTTTGCATAATAGAGTTCGAACATGAAACGAATGGTTTTGAGAAGAATATAGAGAAATATAATACCAACTACAATAAGAATGGCATTGTAAAAGAATGTATAGAGAAGATCTAAACTAGAGTCGAGAGCTCATCAAGTTTTAGTTTCTTTTACGGGTGCAGATGGGAGTCCTTTATTTGTGTTTATTAAAGCCGACCAAGTAAGGGTTGGTTTGAGGGTAAGTCACAGAATAAAGAGAAGTATTTTTTTCATTTCGTTTGGATTTATGTTTAATCCTTATTATTTTATCATAAAAAAAGAGGGGAAACAATATAAAGGAGTTGACAAGACATAATAAATGCCTATAGGAACAAAACTTGACTTTTTGGTATTTTTAAATACAATATTGAAAATATTTTGGTATAAGCATTAATACATAATATATCTATTTACAATGAAAAAAGGTCTTCATTTTCCATCATTTACTGGATCGAATAAGGTTGCTCCATTATCAAAGCCAAGAAGTACTTTCAAAGATAAAGTTATGATTGTTTTAACTATTTTTATGCTTTTTGAGGTAAGTGTTAAAAATGCATTTTCTCAACAGGTTGGAACAGAAGTAGCTGGTGAAAGTATTGAACAAGCGAAACAAGGGTTTATAAATAGAATGACTCAAAGCTTTATCGATGAAATAAACATGAATGGAGGACATGTAAATATTATGGATGAAGAGATGAAATTAGATGAATTAGCCGAATTAGAAGGTCTAGATACAGTTAACTTTATAAAGAAAATGGTTTTTAGTCAAAACCCATCTGATGATATTATAATTGCATTCTCAAAAACTGCCCCAGAATCATCTAAAGAATTAGCTAACTTGAATAATAAACTACAATTAAGTTATGGCTTTGAAAAACTATCTTCAGACTTTCAGTCTGGATTAAACATAGACCTATATGATAAAAGGAGTGCTGGATTTAAAAAGATTAAAAAATGATTGTCTAAATAGTTTTAGTACCTATATTTTTTATTAAAAGAGTAAGGTTTGAATTATTTTATGAATTATGTTAATATGCTATATATAGTATATTAACATTTTTTTATGCAAGAGACTTTTTCAAGCCTACCTGAAGATAATGGATCGCTTAAAGAGGCGAATCATCTTTCTGAGTGAACAGAAAAAATCATTCCCAATGAAATAGAAGAGAAGTTAGAGTGAGTATGACTAAAAAGAGATGAAATTGTTCTTTTTGAAGACTTTCTCAAAAATAATCCTGATAAGCAGGAAGAGGTTTTAAAAGTAATCGAAACAGTTCCAACTTTTAAAATCAAATTGTATATTAGAAGAAACGGTTTTATAATTAATGATACAAATAGAGTTACTTATACTAAAAATGTTTAATAAACTTAGTATGGTTACTATCTAATAATCTGAACTGTGTTATTAAGCAAATTTGTTAATTTTTCTTTAAAAATAGTATTAAATTTACTACAAGTATTATTAATTTTA